>ENA-UEYI01000013-UEYI01000013.1-human-gut-metagenome-genome-assembly--contig:-NODE-13-length-128827-cov-38.752598_pt1 | contig 128827 bp, 104 predicted proteins | sample MGYA00242900_ERZ507916 | MGnify/ENA primary metagenome ERZ507916 (study PRJEB26167, sample SAMN06115521) | human gut metagenome | host: Homo sapiens | place: China:Chongqing | collected 2015-09-02...
TGACTGTCAAAAAATTTGACAATGGCGTCAAGAAAATAGACAATGAGTCAGACGGCACAGGTGTGCTGTAAATGTTTGATTCCGCGCTTCGGAAAGCAGTGAAAAGATGGTGTGGAGGGGAGTGAAAATCAAAAAAAAGCAAAGGCGTGAATTAATTGTAGGTCAGAATGTTATATTGACAAATTGCGTCAGAGGAACATCGGATTGCGCGAGAGGAACATTTTTTCGGCTTTGATTTTTTGCAGTTGGTTTGAGAATGCCGATTTTTGCGAGTGAAAAAACAAACCAAATCTTATGCGAAAAATCAGAATTAAAATTTGTCTGTTGGCGGCAATGCTTGCCGTTGCGACAGGCATACAGGCGTCCGACTTTGTTGTCGATGAGCTGTGTTACAACATCACCGACGCTGAGGCGAAAACCGTCGAAGTGGCGAAGTATGACTATGCGGTAGACGGCGAAATGGTGCGTCCCACAAAGATGGATGTAGTGGTGCCGATGACAGTTGTAAACCCCAACGACAATCAGACCTACCGCGTCACGGCGCTCGGCGATGGAGCGTTCACCGTCTATGGCTTGAGGGGTGGCTGGTTCGACTACACGTCGATAGTTCTTCCGGAGGGTTTGCTTGAAATCAAGGCAAACGCATTTTCCGGGCAGAGCAACTTGACGTCGCTCGTAATCCCCGGCACGGTGAAGTCGGTAAAAACGAAATTTGCACAAATGTCGGGCATCAGCGAACTGACATTTCCGGCATCGGTGAAGGAGATGGTCACGATTGAGTCGGGACGAATACAGAAGCTGACAATCGAAGGCTCGCCAACGATAACCGCTGGCAGCCGTGATTATATCACAGGCTCTGTTACGAACAACATTGTTTATTTCATTGACAATGACACGTCTTATAAGAATGTGGAGATTACGCTGACGTCGGCCGTTCCGCCCACGTTGCCGGAAGTCACCCGCATACAATACAAGGCATATTCGGGCCGCACCACAGTGCACGTGCCGGAAGGATGCTCCGATGCCTATAACGCTGCTGGATGGAATCAGGCGGAGGTGCTTGTGGAAGGCACAGACCATGCGGATGTAGACGGCATACGTTATTATCACGATTCCCACCGTGCAATCGGCTACGACGTGGTGAGCGAGCTCAACGGCCCGCTCAATATTCCGCAGACGGTGCAGATTGGAGGAAAGACCTATCCCGTGGAGGAGCTTGCTGTGAGAATGTTTGAAGGCGAGGGCGAATCGCTTATAAAGAACATTACGGCGATAACGCTTCCAGAAGGCTTGAAACGACTGGAAAAGAATTCGCTTCTGATAGTATTTATAACCATAGAACAACCAAAACTAATCAGAAATATCCGAGTGTAAATCTTTAATTACCAGCATATTCTAAAATTTAACACTTTTCGGTTGCCATTTGTCGCTTCCCAAATTTCCACATATTTTTGAGACGTATTTCTGACGTGGAGAATTTGCGGGGCTTGTTTTTTGTCACACCGTGCAGACAGTTGACAAGGGTTTACAACCGTTTACGACAAGCGACAATAACCGCCCCGATATGCGGAAACAGTCACACTGTGTAGAAAAGCGACAATGGTTGACTTCCGTTCACATCCGTTTACCATTTCAGAGATATAGGATTGAAGAAATGAACCATTAAACGATAAAACGGTATGAAAGCAACCAGAAAATGCAGTTTTTGCGGCAAGTCCTTTGTAACCCGAAGCGGTATGCAAAGATATTGCAGTGAGGCTTGTCAGGCAGAAGCCAAACGAGCCAGAGTGATGCAGAAGAACAACCTCTTCAAAGTCGCCCAACCCTTGATGGAGATACAGCATCAGGAGTATCTCACCTTTTCCAAAGCAGCCATCCTCATGGGCTGTTCCCGACAGTACATTTACAAACTTGTAGCCATCGGCAAGCTGAAAGCCTCACGCATCAGCAACCGCATGGCATTCATCCGCAGAGCCGACATCGAGCAGATGTTGGAGGGCAATCCCTATCACCGCATCCTGCCCGGCAACACCTCCACACCAAGGAAATCATCTTCATCTTCCTTACCTGCCAAAAGAGAAAAAAGGGAAAAGGAAAGCGAAGAAGTGTTGGACTTCTATTCGGGCGAGGAGGTGATGTCCCTTTTTAAGGTAAAGCAGTCATGGCTTTACACTTCCGCCAAGCGTAACCATATCCCCATCTGCCGTATCGCAGGAAAGAACTATTACAGCAAGAAGCATATTGACGAGTTTTTCGGTGTGGCAGTTGATATTAGCGAAATTACCGACTGGCTACTGACCGAGGAGGTGGAGGAACTGTTCGGCATGAAGCCGACCGCACTCCGTGCCTACACCTATCGCCATAAGATACCCACTAAAAGAGAGTACGGGCGTACCTATTACTCCAAATCACATTTGAACGAACTCCGCAGAACTGACCTTGTGAACGATGAACGCTACTATACCGTTGAGCAGGTGCAGCAAATCTATGGTCTTTCGTCAGCCAACATCTGCCATATCGTCAAGGTGAAGCACATCGAAAAGATAAAGGTGGGTGTGAAAAACCTGCTTTTGCGCTCAGATGTGGAGCGTGTCATGGCTGAAAGGAACAAATAACCGTGAAAAATCGGGATTATCGAAAATTATTTCAAAATGATGTATCGTGGAGGTATTCACGGATATTTCACGTTGTTCCTTTGCCATCGGAAACATGGATACAACTCCAAAATGTATACAACCAATTAAAACATAATTATTATGAGTAAATGCAAAACAGTTACCTTGCGTAAGCGCAAGATTAAGAACGGGACACAGTATTCACTATGCCTTGACTACTATCCCGGCTACCGTGACAATGTCACCATGAGAGTGATTACACGTGAAGCCTTAGGAATTTACATCTTCGCCAAACCTGCAAACCAGCAGGAACGGGACTTCAACGCACGCATGATGAAGAAAGCGGTCATCCTGCGCAACCAGCGCTACGAAGCCATTTTCAATGAAAACAACGGCTTTTTTGACAAGACCAAGATGAAGGGCGATTTCCTTGCCTATTTCAAAGGACTGGCTGACCGCAAGAATATCAAGTGGCAGCACGTATACAAGCATTTCCAGCGGTTCGTGAACGGCAAATGCACCTTTGAGGAGGTGGATGTGGATTTGTGCCGCAAGTTCATGGAATACCTGCTTGATGCACCCCAATCCATCCACACCAACCAAAAGCTGCACATCAACTCCGCAGCAGGCTATTGGTCAACTTTCCGTGCCGTGCTGCACACCGCTTACCGTGACAGGAAGATAAAGGAGAACCCAAACGGCTTCTTAGACCGCATCGAGTGCATTCCCACCATCAGGGAGCATTTGAGCCAAGAGGAACTGATACGGCTTGCCGAAACACCCTGTGAGGAGGAGGTCTTGAAAAAAGCTTTTCTTTTCGCCTGTCTTACGGGACTGAGAAAGAGCGACATCAGACAGCTCACGTGGCAGCAGATACAACCATACACCAACGGCAGGATGTTCGTTACCACCCGTATGCAGAAAACCAAAGAAATAGTGCATAACCCCATCAGTGATGAAGCCTATGGACTGCTGGGAGAACGGGGCGAGGGACTTATCTTTGAGGATTTCAAGGACAAGATGCTGCAAGGACCACTCCAACGGTGGCTCACGGCAGCAGGGATAACCAAGAAAATCACCTTTCACTGTACCCGCCACAGCTTCGGAAGCCTGCACGTGGAAATGGGAACGGACATGGCTGTCATCCAAGCCTATCTCGGACATAAGAACATTACCACCACACAAATCTATTCCAAGATAGCAGCGCAGCAGATGTGTCAGGTGGTGGACAAGATAACCTTGAAGCGCAAGGAGGCATAAATGTCTCACATTGACAGGTATTCAGAGGGGCGGTTATGGCTACAAGGCTATAATCGCCCCTCTATGTTTTTGGCTTGATGCCACCATTTATAAGCCCCTCAGAGTATGAAACAGAGTATGATATGATGACATTTCGTGAAATACATTGAAAAAGACCGTTCTAACCGCAAATAACGGGCAGTAATTGGGAAAAATAGCATTAACTTTGCACAAAATAATACAGGAACATTCAATCTCTCAACGAAATATGGAATCATCAATCAAGGACAAATACATCATCTTGGGCTTTGTCGGCTTCGCCATCGTCCTAATATCTTCCATTGCCACGCTGGTAATAGCGGACAGCTTCAACCAAGACAACTTTGTCAGGTGGATAGTATTCGTATGCTGTAACCTGTTGGGATGGTTGCTCTATCTCTCCTTTCAGACACTTATCTTTGATACATACGAAATCTACAAAATCAAGTTCGGCAAGAAAGAAACGATTGCCGAAGCCATAGAGGTGCAGGAAGAACTGTCACAAAATACACTTGAAGAAGCCACATCTGTGCCTGGACCTACATCAGTCCCTGAGCCTGTACCCGAATCATCCCCGACAAAAGAAGAGACACTTATCCAAACACAACCGATAGAGCTTACTATCGCCCCGGATCTTCACGAAAAGAACCGTGCCAATTACGCAAGCAGAGAGCAACGGGAAAAGGAAGAGCGCATCCGCATGGTCATGGAGTATTGCCATTATTACCTGCCTCGCATTGCCGACCAAGAAACCGTGAACCACATCTGTACTGAGGTGGACAAATGGATGAATCTTAACACTTATACCCCGAAGCCCATACAAAGACCGTTTACCAAAGACATCAACAACATTCCACTCCGTCACTTCGTATGGAATATCTCTGAGCGTTTCCTGTACAAGAGATACTACAATGGGGATAACCGTGCCAAGTTCATCAAAGCCCTTTTCCCGAAATCGTTTGCTGATACAGACTTATCAACCATCAAGAATTTCAAGGTAGAGCCGTTAAAGACGGAAATTCCCATTGATGAACCCGAAAACGGCAAACTTGATTTCCACTATCCCGAGGATTATGTGCGGAATTAGGATAATCACGACACCAACGACAACCATCCGGTAACTCATAACCGCCTGTTTTACATCGTTTCCCGAGTAATTTTACCCGTCATTTATGGCTGGGCTTAATTATTCGGGAATTATTTTGCAATGACGTGTCGTGGAGATATTCACGGATATATCATTTCAGTCCTTTGCGCCAAGTCTTACAAAAGAGACGAGTACGCGAATGGAAAAATCAATTCTTACCTTCAACGACCTCCCCGAGGTTGTCGCTCAGCTTCGAGACGAAGTGATGAGCCTGAAAAGCCTGCTCGCCGAGCAGCGCAGTGTGAACAATGCCAAAACGGTGGACACCCACGTGCCCATGTCTGTGGACGAGGCAGCAGAGTATTTAGGTATCCCTAAGGGTACGCTCTACATGAAACTGTCAGAAGGGACAATCCCTGCCACCAAGCCCGGCAAACGCTATTGCCTTTACCGTGACGAACTGGACAAGTGGCTGGAAACCGCCCGAAAGAATCCCATACCGTTGTCAGACGAGGAACTGAACAAGTCCTTATCCTCTTCCCACCGTCGCAAGCCCAACCCACGTAACTGGTGAATGATATGGAAGAGGATAAGAACTATATCAACCTGATACGTGGCGACCTCACAAAAGCATCCCAAGCGCATAACGGTATGCCCGACAGTGTAGGCATGATGAATATCAAGACGGCAAACCAAACCATTCTTGAAGCATCGTTATTGCCTACGCCCCGTGCGCTGTGGGACAGCTTTTGGTACGAGGGGGAACTCTCCTGCTTGTTTGCCGATTCCAACGTGGGCAAGTCCATCCTTGCCGTGCAGATAGCCGACCGCATCGCCCGAACCGACAATGTGCTGTATCTGGACTTTGAACTGTCCGAAAAGCAGTTCCAGCTCCGCTATACCAACGAGCATGGAGAGCTCTACACCTTTCCCGACAAACTCTATCGGGTGTCTATTGACTGCAACCAGCTTTTGGATGCCAACTTTGAGGAAGCTATCATAGGCGGCATTGAACAGATGGCTGTGCAGACCGACTGCAAGATTTTCATCATTGACAATCTTACCTACCTGTGTTGCGCCATGGAGAAAGGCGATGCCGCAGGACGGCTGATGATTCAGCTGAACAATCTCAAAAAGAGATATGCGCTCTCTATCCTTGTCCTAGCACATACGCCCAAACGCTCTTTGGATTGTCCCATCACATCCAACGACCTTGCCGGAAGCAAACGGCTCTACAATTTCTTTGACAGCGTGTTCACCATTGGAAAAAGTGCCCAAGACGGAGGGCTTCGCTATGTGAAGCAGCTTAAAGTGCGCTATGGCACGTTCTCTCATGATGCGGATAATGTAATCGTTTACGAGATTGACAAGGTGGATGCTTTCTTGCAGTTCGTGTTCAGGGGCTATTCCACGGAAAAGGAACACTTGAAAAAATTGGGCGACAATGAATCAAGCCAAAGGGATTGCCAAATTCTGCAACTCTCCCAATCGGGCAAGTCCGTCAGGGAGATAGCCTCACAGGTGAATTGTGGCAAGTCCACCGTAAACCGTATCATCCAGCGCAGCAAAGAGAGTAAAAACGCAGGTGTCCCAAGTGTCCCACTGTCCCAACCCTTAGAGTGTGGGACAATGGGACAGGATGGGACAGCCGACAATCAACCATCAAAAACGGACTAAGCTATGGGCAATTATTCATTACAGAAGTATAAAGGAACGGCAACACGGCATACCTGCCCCAAATGCGGAGACAGGCATTCTTTCGTCTATTACGTGGACGAAAATAATGTGCCGTTGCATCCATCGGTCGGCAGATGTAACCACGAAAGCGGTTGTGGGTATCACTACACTCCGAAAGAGTATTTTCAAGAGCATCCTGAACACAGAACTACCAATGATTTCTCTTTTGACAGGCAAAGAGCAGAGCAGAAGAAAGTGAAGCAGCAAAGTAAGCCGACAGCCATCGGCTATATTCCCCCTCACTATGTGGAGAAGTCGCAAAGCGAGCGTAGCAATTTCTTCCGTTTCCTCTTCACACTCCTTACTTCCTACTATGGCGACAAGGCGAAAGAGGTGTTGAAGCGGTTGTTGGAGGAATACCGTTTGGGGGCTACCCGTGACGGCTCTGTTATCTTTTGGCAGATAGACAGGACGGGCAAGGTACGCACGGGAAAGGTGATGCAGTACAATCCCGAAGACGGACACCGTATCAAGGGAGGACAGACATCGGCAGTGAACTGGATACACAGCATATTGAAAAAGCAGCGTGTGTTGGCAGAGGATTGGCAACTATCCCAATGCCTTTTCGGGGAACACTTGTTGAAAACGCATCCCGACAAGGTGGTGGTCTTGGTGGAATCCGAGAAGAGTGCCGTTATCGGTTCTGCTATCTTCCCCGATTATGTATGGCTGGCTACGGGTGGTAAGAGTCAGATGAGAGAAGAGAAACTCCGTGTACTGTCAGGGCGAACCGTGCTTCTCTTTCCCGATGCCGATGCTTATGCCGAGTGGAAACAGCGAGCCGAGAGCATGTACTTTTGTAAGGTGGTGGTTTCGGACATCATCGAAAGGAATGCCACCCCGAAACAAAAAGAAGCCCATATCGACATAGCCGATTGGATTATCTTTCAGATACGGGAGGGCAAGGTGATGAGTACAGCCAACCACTTGGTCGAGGCTGAGAGAATCCTCCAGCGGATGATAGAGAAGAATCCCGTCCTGCAAAAACTGATAGACGATTTAGACCTTGTGCTGGTCGGTGCATCTCCAATCGGCAACGATGATGAAAAACCTCCCTGACGGAGGAGAGCGGAAGCCGTAGGCTGGAGTTTGCAGACAATGGCTTGCCATTGATATAGCCCACTATAACTACACGCTCCGCTTACGTAGTTGTGGGCTCTCCCGAGGGGATTAGGGTTTTACCCTAATGACCCACTCAGGGCGTTTCTCCCCTGAGAACCCAGAGCAAAGAGTGACCCTCTCTTTGCAATCTCCGCTTATGGGTTGCACCCCTAAGAACCCCATGCGTTTACGGACAGCGGAAAAGCAAACAATAAAGTACAAACCAAAAAACAAGTATCTATGGCAACAAAATCAAGCATACATATCAAGCCCTGCAACATCGCATCGAGCGAGGCTCACAACAGGAGGACTGCCGAATACATGCGCCACATCGGAGAGTCCAGAATCTATGTCGTTCCTGAACTATCCACCGATAACGAACAGTGGATAAATCCCGACTTCGGCAGTCCGGATTTGCGGATGCATTATGACAATATCAGACAGATGGTAAAGGAAAAGACCGGACGTGCCATGCAGGAAAAGGAGCGTGAACGCAAAGGCAAGAACGGTAAAATAGTCAAGATTGCGGGATGCTCCCCCATACGTGAAGGAGTGCTGCTTGTCAGGTCGGACACCACACTGGCAGACGTGCGTAAATTCGGTGAGGAGTGTCAAAGACGCTGGGGAATCACACCGCTGCAAATCTTCCTGCACAAGGATGAAGGGCATTGGCTGAACGGTCAGCCGGAAGCGGAAGACAGGGAAAGCTTCAAAGTCGGGGACAGATGGTTCAAGCCGAACTATCATGCCCATATCGTTTTCGACTGGATGAACCACGAAACAGGAAAGAGCCGAAAGCTCAATGACGATGACATGATGCAGATGCAGACCCTTGCATCCGACATCCTGCTGATGGAACGCGGGCAGTCAAAGGCTGTCACTGGTAAGGAGCATCTGGAACGGAACGACTTTATCATTGAGAAGCAGAAAGCTGAACTGCAACGCATGGATGCAGCCAAACGGCACAAAGAAGAACAGATAAATCTTGCCGAGCAGGAACTGAAACAGGTGAAATCAGAAATACGCACTGACAAGTTAAAGAAGACAGCCACCACGGCAGCGACAGCCATAACTAGTGGAGTTGCTTCTCTTTTCGGGAGTGGAAAACTGAAAGAACTGGAACGTGCCAACGAAAAACTGCAAGACGAGGTTTCAAAACGGAACACCAATATTGAAAAATTGCAGAGCCAAGTACAGCAGATGCAGAAACAGCATGATACGCAAATCCACAATCTCAGAGAAATGCACAGGCAGGAACTTGACATGAAAGAAAAAGAACTGTCACGGCTCGCCAGAATCATAGACAAGGCTTTCAGGTGGTTTCCGATGTTCAGGGAAATGCTGCGCATGGAAAAGTTTTGTGCCATGCTGGGATTCTCTAAAGAAATGACTGAAAGTCTTATAGTCAAAAAAGAAGCCCTGAAATGTAGCGGTAAAATCTATTCCGAGCAACACAGGCGGAACTTTGATATAAAGGATGATATTTTAAGGGTGGAAAATGACCCTGACGATGAAAGCAGGCTGAACCTGACAATAAACAGGAAGCCGATTGCCGACTGGTTCAGGGAGCAATGGCACAGGCTTAGATATGGAGCAAGAGTGCCGCAACAGGAAGAAAGAAAAAGTAGAGGATTCAAATTATAATAGAAGCAATTTGATTAGTAATCTAAAAGCACTCCGATAACGATTAGAGTGCTTTTAGATTGTTTATCATTAATTATCAAAGCAAGTGCAGTTTAAGATTTTACTGAAGTTTGCATTAATAAAGAATATACTACAGCTGATATATGCGCAACATATTGTGACGCTTGTGATTCATTTCCCTTGAAATCCTTAACAAATACCGCTAAGGTATAACTGATATTATTAGGCAGACATATATAGGCAACATCATTGTGAGCTGCAAGAACACCATTTTCATTAACATCACCTGAACCTGTCTTATGCGCTATAACAACCCCTTCTTTATCAAGAAGTGGAGCTGCTATCCTATCTACACCTGTTTTGCATTCTTTTAACGTATTCTTAATGAAACTTTGTTTCTCATCATCGATAAGACCTTCAGTAAACAAACGATTCATCAACATTGCAGCACCAAGAGGAGATGTATAGTTAGAGTAAGCCTTGTTATGGTCAGCCGACATTTCCTCTTCCGTATAAGCTATCTGAAAACTTGAACGAGGAATGAGTGTGGCTATAAAACTATCTGTTTGAGCGACATTAACCATATCCTTAAACATAAGGTTGCTTGCATTGTTGTCACTCTGAGTAAGAGTATAACGCAGCAAATCTCTCACTGTCAATGATATGACTGGCCCTGAATAATCTTTCAGCATAGGACTCCAAGTCTTTGGGTCAAGTTTATCCCTATTTATATTTACTAAGGTATCAAGTGAAATTCCTTTATTGTCAAAGTCATTACAAAGAGCTAATGCCTGATGAACCTTAAACACACTCATCATAGGATAAACACTCTTATTATTGACCTTAACCGTATCTCTGTTATTAACAATAACCGCCACACCAATTTCGCCAGGACAAGCTGAGACAATTTGAGAAATGCTATCAGTCAAAACATTTGTTAAAGGAGGATTTGCGCTATCTTTTGTCGCTGATTTATGGAACAATGAAAATACCAAGATGAAAATGCAAACTAAAGCTATACTCAAAACTACGATTTGTTTTTTTCTGTTTTTTTCCATGTTTATATTATTTAACGTGAGTTCGACGAAATATAAGTGTCTAAAAATTTGGTGATTAGCGAAAATTGTTGTAACTTTAATGTGCTAAAAATCAAAAGTTTACAAACAATAATCGCTATGATCACCGAGGACAAAGTTACTGAAATTTTCTGTATTGCGGATGACTTCTGCAAAGTTTTTGATGCCCAAATGGAAAAATACACCATAAAAAGCAACACCAAACGTAGATATCATCGTGAATTCACCATGTCAAAGGCAGAAATAATGGTTATCGTTATACTTTTCCACAGTTCAGGCTTTCGTTGCCTGAAACATTTCTATAAGGAATATGTATGTGTTCATCTTCGACATTTATTTCCAAATGTAGTATCATATAACCGTTTTGTCGAACTTCAGAAGACCATTGCCATTCCGTTGGCTATCTTTATAAAGAAGGTTCTTTTGGGAAAATGTACCGGAATAAGTTTCGTAGACAGCACACCTCTTCGTGTATGTAGAACCCAAAGAATCCATATTCACAAGACATTTAAAGGCATCGCACAAAAAGGCAAATGTTCTATGGGATGGTTTTTCGGCTTTAAGCTCCACCTTATATGTAACGAAAAGGGAGAATTGCTTAACTTCATGATAACTCCTGGCGATATTGACGACCGTAAACCATTAGAATACAAAGCGTTTGTGGATTTCATATACGGCAAGCTTGTAGGAGATAAAGGATATATAAGCAAGAACCTGTTCAATCGACTTTTCGTTGATGGAATACAACTCATCACGAAACTAAAAAGCAACATGAAGGGTTCTATCATGAAAATATCAGACAGGCTCTTGCTTAGAAAGAGGGCGATCATAGAGACCATTAACGACGAACTTAAGAATATTGCACAAGTGGAACATTCCAGACACAGATCATTCGATAACTTCATTGTCAACACTCTTGGATCTTTGGCTGCTTATTGTTTCTTTCCTAAGAAACCAACAATTGCAGTTCAAAGGACAGTAGATAGACAATTAACGTTATTCTAATTCGTCGAACTCACGTTATTTATATTTGTTTGACGAGAATATCTTTATTTGCCGACAAAGGTACATAACTTTACGGAAAAATATGTTTCTAAAATATATAAATAGACAGCTGTGGGGAAAATGTGGGGAAAAATTAGATAATTAAAAAGGCTAAATGACTGGAAATAATCACTTAGCCTTTTAATCCGTACCCAGACCCGTACTTCGTAATTGCTGCGCCCATCATTCAAGACTGTCAAATCGGGTCTTTCCTGTCAAGCCAATGATGCCTATGCGTATGCCAAACACATGGATTACGGATTTCTCGTTCCGTGAACAAACACTTTATCCGCAACTCTGCTATGTGGTGTATTGGCTTAACTCCATTTCTATGGGCAACACTTTTGTTGCAGATTTCAAGCAGCTTTTATCGAAATACCCATCAGTAAGAACTCGTTTATTAGGCTTTCCTCATAATTGGGAACAAGAGCCTTTGTGGAGATAAAATAATTGCCCTGTTTCTTAAAAAGCACTGGGGCAAACCAGCTCCGTCTTTAATTGTTTCCAATAAATGGATTGTTTCAAGCCCCTATAGAAAGAGAACAAAAATTCCTGTGTGAAAATTAATCTACGACAAGGAGCAAGCAAGGAGCAATATCAAACAAAAATCAATACCTTTGCAGTACATATGAGATAGACCAAAACAAAAGTGGAATATCGGAAACGAATAGCAAGGAAAAGAGAAGAAACGACCCAAGTTGATGTCCTTTTTGAGTTAATAATCAATAAAAGCGTTAAATCTTCACCTTTTAGAATGTGCAATTAAAAATAACAACCATATTTCTGACTTATTATCTATAAAATATTGAGTAATAATCGGTTGTAAATACCTACTCTGAAGTTGTTTCGGCGACGGAAGTGACAATTCCTGCGAGTGTGGAGTATGTAGGCACATACTTTCTGCGTGGAGAGACTCTGAAAAAGATTACGTTTAAAGGCTCTCCTGTGCTCGCCGATAATTCCGTGGGTACCAACTATAAGTTGATCCACTTTATGAGCCAGACGCCTCCGTCGGTTGGAAAATATTCGTTTCAGAGTGCACATCTGATGGTCGTGGCTCCCGACGTTGCGAGCATTCCGGTTTATCGGACTACTCTGTCGGGGCATTGGGGCGTTGAGAAAGGCTATGAATTGTCGGTTTATGGCGGATTGAAAGAGGCAGACAATGTTTATTATTCCGCAATGGAAGACGGCAATGCCTGCGCCATATATTTTGACGGAACACAGACTTCGGTTGCCTTGTCAAAGACAATACAGATAGACGGAGCAGCCCGTGCGCTCGCAAAGATTCAACGCGGACTCTTCTACTACAAAAATATTACGGAAGTGATTGTTCCAGAAACGGTAAAGACTATCGGCGGCAATGCGTTCTACAAATGCTCCGCGTTGACATCGCTGCAGCTGCCGTCGGGAGTCGAGGAGATAGGCGATTATGCATTTTATGAATGCAGTGCTTTGGCCATTGACGTGACGCTGCCTGGCTTGAAGACATTAGGCAAGGGGGCTTTCCAAATATCGGGAATCAAATCGCTCAACCTCACCGGCGCTCCATTGGCAACAATTCCGGAGTTTGCGTTCGGCCAATGCTCCAGCCTTGCGTCGATAACGCTCAACGAAGGCTTGTCGATAATTGGAAGTTCTGCCTTTACTGGAGCCGTTGTTACAGAACTGACCATTCCGTCGACTGTCACAGACATATATACGGTTGGAATTTGGAGTAAAATAAAGAAATTGATTTCAAAGGCAACGACACCGCCAACGTTGAGAAATTCGCGGCAGTTGAATTGTCCGCTTTTCGTGCCCAATGGTTGTGTGACGGCATATCGCCAGGCAGACCGGTGGGTGGAGTCGACAAGTGTGATAGCTGCCGGCGAGATGCAGACCGGCGGACTGTCGTTTTATCTTGGCGACACTGACGCATTGCTATATAATGTCGATACCGATGTCACTGGCTCAGACGTGGTGATTCCAGCCACTGTGGAGCAAGACGGAAACAGTTATACGGTCAACGAGATGCGCGCGGCGTTGCTGAAAAACTCCGCCGCAGTCAAGTCGGTGACCATTCCCGCCAGCATCACGCAAATCCCCAACGATGCATTCCGCAACTGCACGGAGTTGACGTCGGTGACGATGCCAGCCACGGTCACATCGATAGGCGCTTACGCTTTCTCTGGGTGTAAGGCATTGCCGTCGGTAGTGCTGCCCGCTTCGCTGGGAAGCATCGGCGAATATGGATTCCTCGGCTGCAAGGCTCTGACGTCGATAGAGCTACCCGCCGCGCTGACTGAAATCGGCGTGTCGGCGTTCAACGGATGCTCTGCGATGGCGTGTGATGTCAACATCCCTGACGGCGTGACCGTAATTCCTGATGGCGCATTCGACCAGAGCGGAATAACAGGCATTACGCTTGGCAAGAACGTGAAGACCGTAGGCCGCAAGGCATTCTACAACTGTCAGAACATATTGTCGATAACGCTCAACGAAGGCTTGACTGAAATCGGCGAGATGGGATTTTTCAATTGTAGCAAAATCAAGGAGCTTGAATTGCCGGCATCGCTTACAACCATGGGCAGCAGCGCTTTCTGGAATGTTGGCATAAAGGTGGTTTGCCACAGCGCGGCTCCGCTGACGCTGCCAAAGTCGACGATGTATTCTTATCAGTTCAAAAAATGCACGGTAATCGTGCCGGTTGGAAGCGTCGCAGCGTATGTGGCGGCAACCGACAAAGGCTGGGACGAAAGCAACACGTATCTGACGTTTGCCGGATTGGCAGACGGCGTTGAGTATAGGGCAAACGATACGGAAGCGTGGGTGACAGGTGTTGCCGACGACACTGTGGTTGCCGACATCAAGGACTATCTGTCGATTGACGGCTCTCAGATGCCGGTGATTCGCATCGATGCTGCGTTCAGAGGCAAGACACAGTTGCAGAAGGTGACCGTTCCCGCAGCCGTCAAAGCGCTTCCCGAGAATATGTTCAGAGACTGCACGTCGCTCAATGCGGTGACGTTTGCGTCAGGCAGCCAGTTGCAGACCATCGGCAAGTGGGCATTCATGTCGACAGCCGTTGCAGCGATAGAGATACCGGAGGGTGTCACGGAATTGCCCGACGGAGTGTTCAGCGGTTGCTTGTCGCTGACAGAAATCACGCTCCCGTCAAACCTCGTCTCGGTGGGTGGCGGATGCTTCTACAACTGCAAGGCTTTGAAGACGGTAAATGTCGATGCCGACAATCTGACGATAGCCGACCGTGCATTCTATAGTTGCGAGTCGCTTGAAACGATTAATTCCGCCAATCCGTTGCAGCTGAGCAGCGATATCAGCAAACTTGGAATGGAATTTGATGGGTGCAAGAGTCTTAAAGCCGTGAGTGTGGCAGGCGGGATGATAGGCGCATTCGCTTTCGACGGCTGCGAGTCGCTCGTGTCGGTGGGTATAGCCGAAGGGGTGAAGACAATCGGTGAATATGCCTTCGATGGCTGTGCGTCGTTGAAACGCATACTATTGCCGGCGTCGCTCCAGGAAATTAAGCATGAGACGTTCCGGAACGTCGTGTTTGAGGAAATCACGTGTCTGGCTGTTACACCGCCATCGATACGTGACAATACATTCACCGACTATTCGGCGCATCTCTGTGTGCCGGCAGAGTCGATGGCAGCCTATGCCGCAGCCACCGGATGGAAGGAATTCTCGAATATCGGCGACCTGACAACAAGCGGCGTGTCGGCGGTGGCAGGCGACGGTGTGAGTGTGGCTGTGTGCGACGGACGCATCTGCGTTGACGGCGTAGGTGAAACAGAGATGATTAAGGTTTATTCGGCGGGCGGAATGCTTGTCGGAATGGGCTTGAACCGGCAGGTTGAAGTGCCGTCGCCGGGAGTCTATATCGTGGAATTCAAGAAAGGCACCGTCAAGGTAGCAATAAGGTAAGTTTTATAAAAAATATTAGTGTAACATCATGCGCTCTCTGGTTTGTGAAAATCGGAGGGCGTTTCTTTTGTTGTAAAAAATCATCATAATCAAAAAATTAGAGTAAATTTTTAGGCATAAATGTTTGGAATTTGGATATATTGTATAACTTTGTGGCGTAGGCCGAAATAAAAACATAAACCAGGCTAACGGATTTTAGGGAGAGTCGGACAACGGGTGTGGATTCTCCGCTTTGTTCAGGAATTTAACGCCAACGCAAAGGGATGCGTTGTGACATATAGGCAATAAGCTGTGGAAACCAGACAAATGTCAGTCAATCATAGTGGATGGCAAAGCCGCATCGATTGGTGGAGCAGCGGTTGTGAAGATGAGATAGAAACCTATAAAATAAAAGAGTATGAAAAGCAAATCAAAAGTGACAATGTTGGTGGTGGCAGTGCTGCTGTCGCTGCTGTCGAGTGTAAATGTGCAGGCTTCCAAAACAGGCAAATGCGGAGACAACATCACATGGACTCTTGACGATATAGTCAAAATATGAAAAATTCTTTCAAAGGAACCAATTTCCTAATTAATATTTACAAACCTCTGGGTATGTTTCGGCTGCCCAGGCAAAAAACTAAAAAAAATTATGAAACACAACAAGTCAACCGGACAAGTAAGCATGCGTATGTTTCTCACGCTTGTACTAATTATGATGTCGTCAGCATTCGTGATGGCGCAAGAGAATTACGGCTTCAAGGTAGCCGGCGTATATGTGACGAGCGACAACTATCTCGACCTCACCGAGATTAACGGAGTGAGCGGTAAGGTGTATTTCGACCCCAACACCAGAACCCTGACGCTCGACAACGCCACTATTGAGGCAGCTGGCAGTAACGCCATCTTAAACCAAGACTGCAAATACCTTGTGATAGAGTTGATCGGCACTAACACCATTAATGTTACCAACTCGGCTGGTATATACCTGCAAAAGGAGACGTCAATCTTGGGTACCAGCGGTTCAAAACTCACCATAACGAACGACCAAGGCGCCGTGCTTTTTGAAAACTCTCCTCTCGAGATCAACAACTGTTGGCTGGAGGTGGAAGGCAAATGGGGCATATCCGCAAGCAACAACGAGGCAGCAGAGGTGCTCACCATCCGCAACTCTCACGTTGAAGCCAATGGCACTTCGGGCTCCATCTGCGACATCTCCGGTCTGAAGCTTGAGGGATCTTACATCTATTCACCGTACAATGCGGCATACGATGCCGATACGAAGTCGGTGGCAGTGAACGGGGTAACCGTGAAAGAAAAAGTTGTGATTGAGCCAGGCTATGGCTTCAAGATTGCCGGCGTGGATGTGACAGCCCTAAACTGCAAGGACCTCAGCGTCATTGACGGTGTGGATGGAAAGATAAGCTACGATCCCGAGACTAACACCCTTACTATGGAGGATGTTACTATTAACGCAACCGGAAATAATAATGGAATTTGGAATAGAGGTATAAAGGGCTTGAAGATTAATTTAGTCGGCAATAACACTATTACGTCAAGTGAAGCATGCATTTCGATATCCGAAACATCTACCATTAGTGGTTCTGGAACTTTAAGATTGAAGAGCAGTGGTAGTTGTGGAATATTTCTGCTCTCTTCGCTCACTGTTGAAGGCGTCAAGCTATATGCGGAAGGATCATGGGGGATCGCCGGACAAACATTTATATTTAAGACATCTAGTAATGCGCTCACTGTTTGCAACGCATACGTTGAGGCAACTGGCAGCAAGGGTTCAATCATCGATGTCGATGACCTCGTGCTTGACGACTGCTCCATCACCCAGCCCAACGGTGCTGAGTTCGATGCACAGTATCGCTCCGTGTTGCTCAACGGCGAGGTTGTTACCGATAAGGTGGTGATTGAGCCAGACAGCTATGGCTTCAAGATTGCCGGTGTGGATGTGACAAAAAAGAACTGCAAGGACCTCAGCGTCATTGACGGTGTGAAGGGAAAGATGAGCTACGATCCCGAGACTAAAACCCTTACTATGGAGGATGTTACTCTTAATCCAGCCGTCACTATTGGAATTGAGAATAAATATGTAATGGACATGAAGATTAAGTTAGTTGGCAATAACACTATTACGGCAAAATCTTCATGCATTGTGATAAATAAAACATCCACCATTAGTGGTCCTGGAACTTTAAGATTGAAGAGCAGTGAAAATTGTGGAATATATGTGAAATCTTCGCTCACTGTTGAAGGCGTCAAGCTATATGCGGAAGGCTATTATGGTGTTGCAGGAATAGATGGCAGGAGTGGTGAGATACTGACCTTGCGCAACTCATACGTTGAGGCAACTGGCAGCAGTGGCTCAATCTGCGACCTCCAAAACCTCGTGCTTGACGGCAGCTCCATCACCCAGCCCACTGGCGCAGCCTTTGATGCAAATGTGCACGCCGTTGCTCTCAACGGCAAGGCGGTCACCGACAAGGTCGTGATTGAGCCAGACAACAACAGCATCGGCACCATTACAGCCGACGTGCCCGCCCGCAAGCAAGGCATCTACAACCTTAACGGCATAAAGCTGACCCAGCAGTGGGACGACCTGCCTGCCGGCATCTACATCGTAGACGGCGTGAAGCGCGTGAAGAACTGATACAGCAAACGAATAACTAAAAAATAACGGAGGGTGTGCATGGAAAAATAGAATGCACACCCTCTAAATATTCCTCATGTGTGTCAAACTAAGAATAACCTCTTCTACTGGTTGCACCTCGTATATAATACGGATTATCATCAGCCGATGCGGTGGTTGAGGGCAATGCTACTTCAATTGGAGCGGTGGCGGTTAATGATGCCATGTGCTTCAGCGGCACCGCGTTGCGCGTGCCACCGGTGTCACGGGGTAGGCGAGCCAACCCCGTGCTGACATATTAAACCGTACTTCGGCAGTTTATCAATGGCAATCCGGAGATGGAGGCAACCGCCGAAGGACGGTTGTATAATCATAGCCCCAGGTTGGCAAGCCTACCTGGGGTCAGGGTGCGGAAGAATAATCTACCGCCGAAGAGCGGTTGTATAAATCACGGAAAATATTTTAGCGAGAAAAGTTGAGTCAGCGGCATCGTAACCATCCGTGGGAAGCCGTCCGGCCACAAGTAGTGACGAACCTCCGGCACGCATCTGTTTCGCTCCGCGTACCGGGTAGCGGAAAAGTTCCGTCGCTCCGCTACGATGTATGTGGCGATGGTTCTCGACGTTTCTACAACCGCACTTCGGCGGTAGTTGCGCGTGCCACCGGTGTCACGGGGTAGGCGAGCCAACCCCGTGCTAACATATTAAACTGCTCTTCGGCAGTTTTTTCGGGTCAGTAGAAATTTATCCCCACTAAAAATCTACTGACCCGTTTTTGTGGCACAGCAGGCATAGCCGCGTAAAATCAAGAAGCCCCGGACCAATGTCCGAGGCTTCTTCGGCAACACGTTGCCGTTGTGTCGTTTTACGTCCATTCGATATGTCACATACTTCTTTTCTGTCAACGACGTAGGGAAATTTAGACTAAATGATTAAGGTTGAAGTGTAATATATTTTCTTGTAAAAAAGTACAATCAATCTTATCAAAATAAGACCTTTAGGCCCTAAATCGTGATACAAATGTAATGTATAAAATTTGTTCTGCAAAATAAAAATTTTAAATTGCCCCCCCCCATTAACTTTTAATGAAGGAAATACACAAACTTTAACAAGGTGATTACATTTTCAGCGACCATTCAAAACCGTCTTTTGTATCTTTAACATCGAAACCGATTGCGGCGAGACGGTCGCGAATAAGGTCGGACGTAGCCCAGTCCTTTTTCACTTTCGACTCCTTTCGGATTTCGAGCAAAAGGTCGACAGCCTTTTCAAACGGTTCGAGAGCCTGAGCGTCGTCGCCAGCCACGATTTCAGTGCGCACACCGAGGATGTCGATGAGAAACGCCTGGAACAAGTCTTTCAGCTCGTCGATGTCGTCCTTTGTCAGTGTCGCCTTTCCGTCGTTCACCTGGTTGATTATCTTGCAGGCATCGAAAAGTTCGGCGATAACGATAGGCGTGTTGAGGTCATCGTTGATGGCATCGTAGCATTTCTTGCGGAATCCCTTCACGTCGACCGAAGACGAGTCGGCAGGCTTCAGCTCCTGGAGTCTGCGGTAGCCGTCAACGATTCGGTCGTAAGCCTTCTCGGCGGCTTTAAGCGCATCGTTTGAGAAGTCGACCGTTCCACGGTAGTGAGCTTGCAGGATGAAGAAGCGTATTGTCATCGGCGAGTAAGCCTGTTCGAGCAGAGGATGCGACCCGTTGAAAAATTCCTCGAGCGTAATGAAGTTTCCGAGCGATTTGCCCATCTTCTGCCCGTTGATTGTAATCATGTTGTTGTGCATCCAGTAGCGCACCGTCTCATGGCCGTTGTGAGCCACCGACTGTGCGATTTCGCACTCATGGTGAGGGAACATAAGATCCATTCCACCGCCGTGGATGTCGAACGTCTCGCCCAGATATTTCTGCCCCATCGTAGAGCATTCGAGGTGCCATCCTGGGAATCCGTCGCTCCATGGCGAAGGCCATCGCATGATGTGTTCTGGCGACGCTTTCTTCCACAGCGCGAAGTCGACCGGGTTGTGCTTCTCCGACTGTCCGTCGAGCGCACGCGTCGTGTTGAGCAACTCGTCGATGTTTCGTCCCGACAGTTTGCCGTAGTGGAAGTCCTTGCTGTACTTCACCACGTCGAAATATACAGAACCGTTGCTTTCGTAGGCATATCCAGCCTTTAGAATCTCCTTGATATACTCGATTTGCTCAAGAATGTGTCCGGAAGCGTGAGGCTCGATGCTTGGCGGCAGCACGTTGAGCGCCTCCATAGCCTTGTGGTAGCGGTTTGTGTAGTATTGTGCCACTTCCATCGGCTCCAGCTGCTCCAAGCGTGCTTTTTTCTCAATTTTGTCCTCTCCCTCGTCGGCGTCGTGCTCCAGATGCCCCACGTCGGTGATGTTTCGCACGTAGCGCACCCGGTATCCCAGGTGGCGCAGGTAGCGGAACAGCACGTCGAAAGTGATGGCAGGGCGAGTGTGTCCGAGGTGCGGATCGCCGTAGACAGTAGGACCGCACACATACATACCGACATTAGGCTCGTGCAGCGGCACGAATTGTTCCTTTTTTCGGGAGAGCGTGTTATATATGAATAACGGATTCTCCATCGTATCTGAAAATTAATATGTTATGCTTTGCCAACCGGCATTCCAGCTTCAGGCTGTTTAGGCTTGATGGTGCCGAAGTTGGCCTCGTATTTGCGGATGTTGTCCTGGAGCGCCATCAGCAAAGTCTTGGCGTTTTCCGGAGTCATGATGATTCGGCTCTGCACGCGGGCTTGTGGAGCGTTTGGCACCACGCTGATGAAGTCCATAAAGAACTCATTTACAGAGTGGGTGATGATAGCCAAGTTGGCATATTTACCAGACGCCATTTCCGGAGTCAATTCAATCTTTATTTCTCTTTGGTCGTTTTTCTCATTCATAATTTTAAAATGTTTAGAAGATTATTATGTGCGAAGTTACTAATTTCCCGTAAACTCGCCAAATTTTTTTCGTCGTCGACATTTAGAGGGCGAGCGGGTCGGGAGTACCAACCGTTTAGGCACTGTGTCTTGGAAACCTATTATTTGTGTTATTAAACATATAAAAGTCACGAAAGAAAATAAATGGTTTCTTATGGATGTATTTGTATCTTTTATCATACTTGCAGCTATTGTTGCTGTATCATTCGCCTTGACTAAGTGCTTACTTGCTCTTGCTCGGTATCTTGACCGGCATTAGTGTTTATCACAATTTAGGCGTTTTTGTTGACGCATTTGGTCAGTGAATTGTTTGTAATCGGGAAATCCACTATTGCCTGGATATACGCCGTAATACACAAAGGCAATTGTATCGTTGAATAATATATATGAATTGCTTTGCCGATAGCTGTCAGTTATTGCTATATCTTTCGACCTATATATTTCATACACAGATTTAGTATAGCCACATCTCCTAAACAATAGAGAGATTGATCGTCTGTCACAGGAGTTGACACCTTGAACATTCGCTGCATGCATATAAGCATCCAGAACATCCAGTTTGTGACGCGATATCCCTGCCACGGTTTTGCCTTTTTGCCATTGGGCATTAATCTCTTTTTGATGTATCCATTTGCCTCCTGATTTTATGGAAAGAGCCAATATCTTACCGTTGACATTGGAGTAGTCAATTCCCCCATCATTTCCAACATAATCTTCAATTAGTTCAACCAAACATTTCATATCTTCAGCATGTTTGTAGTAATTGTCAGCCATTTCTTGAGCGGTAGGTGGTTCGCCGGAAGAAGGTAAAAATAAGAACGTAAGTGGTATGACAAAGATGTTGAACAGATGGATTCCAAAGATGAATTTATTATAAACGTTCTTTGTTTTGACTGACTTTATTAGGGAGACAAACAGGGAGACAAGCAGGCAAGCGGCAATTGGTATAGTTATAGGAAATAACCAAAAAAGCCCTACGGCACTTTCGCTGAGACAGTCAGTCAAAGTCGCTTTGTCTTCACAAGTCCATAATACACAAACAATAAGCACAGATATTGAAATTAACAATATCAGTTCAACAATACGTAATATGATGCCGAATAACCGCATATTATTGTTATTTCTTGATTTTATCAAACATGCAATTGCCAAAGCAGAACCCTGACACAAGAACAAATAAACAAGGGATAATTGGCCAAAGAAATATTTCGTATGGTCTGCATATTGTATTATGAGACAATTCATCCATCGTCATTACAACAAACATAGCCATTGTCCAAACATCAACCATAATACATAATATGCGGAATATATTTATGAACGTTTTTGAAAATTCAGGGATGTTATTGCAATCTCGTCTTTTTTGATTAAAGACCTTTATAAAAGACCACAGGCATAGGAATATGGCATATGAAAAAGGGATTACTAAGCAAAATAATTCAAAGTATATCGACCTTGTTGGATATCCATTGCCTAAATTAAACAATCCAACAACAACGAATATGGTCAACATAAGAATGTCGAAAAATGCGAATGCCGCTTTTAAAAGATATTTCATATTGTTATTCATTAAAAAGTTATTCACAAATATCTAATCTATCCAGACTATCTGAGGCTTCATATAAAAAGTTGTCAAGCAGTAGAAACTTTCTGCCTTCGTTTAAAAATATGGAGAATGATATTCCGTTTTCTGCGAACAATGTGATTTGGCATCTGGTGTCAAAAAGCACATTTTTATTAGAAGGCACATAAGAATTCAATGATTTTAAAAGCGTTTCAATAGATTTGGCATTTAAATATTCAACCTTCTTCAAATCATCGCAAGTGTATTCAAATTCTTCAGGTGAGATGTCGGATGAGAAAAATATATCAGAAGGGATACAGCTGATTCTTGCGTTGCGAAATTTCATATTCTGTAGATCAGACAAATGCTCAACTTTTTTATTCTCAAAATCAGAAAATGAAAATGCATAATCTTGCAATGTCGGGTCGGGGCAATATACAAAAGGAGGAATTGTCAGGCCTTTTTCTCCGCCGAACACTGTCGCTTCAATCCGATTATTTCTAATCAGCATAATTTTGTAGGAAACTTTTAAATTAGAGAAATCCAAATCGCTGTTCTTTTCAAGTCCCATGATTCGTTCTTTGACAAAATCCACACTGTCTACTGACACACTCTGTTTTATTGCCTTTTTTACGTTGAACTTATTGTCAAACGAAAAGACTGTCACACTGTCGTTAGGTTCTGGAGCAATGCACGAAATCACAATCCTGTCTATCGGTCGTGAGGAGATAATCACATTGCAACAGATTGTCAATATTATTGTAGTCAATAAAATTTTTCTCATTTCGTTTTCCTTTTATATATAATTTCAGGAGAGCTTATCAGTTATCATTCCCTCTGTCGGATTCCAACTAATAGTATTATTGCTTGGATCAAATTGATTTTTGCCTTCTGTTATAAAAATAATTTCCGGCCGTTGCTCTAATTTTGCAAAGATACCACCAATATTATGTTCGTTTAGAATTTTTATCGCTGTAGAGAATTGCTGTTTGAAATCTGAGGGCACTCCTTTTGCAAAACGTATTTTCTTCCCATCCAAATCCACGTTGTTTACAGGATTGTTGGCGCAGTAGGCGTAGGGGGAGAGGGAGCGGGTCGGGCGTGGTGAAGCGCACGAGCAGAGGGTCGTAGAATCGGGCTTCGTTGTCATACCAATCGATGCTCTCGAACTGCTCGAATTCCTTGCCCACGTGCATGCGGCGCGTGGCTGGGATGTAGTTGGGTGATGTCATAAGCATTTGCATCTTAATCTGAATTTATTATGTATCTAAATTTACGATAGCCCAGATTGTCAATATTGAGATGCCCGTTTTTGTCTAATTTGCAACCTTTTAAAGACAATTTGATTGACAAGGTATTGCCGTAGATGTCCATATCGTCCCAAGTTATCCAATAGAATACATCTTTGTCAGTCTGTTTTAGGTTTGATACAATCTCCTCTTTACAGAGACTGTTGAATAAGAACTTCCCATTAGCCTTGTTCTCAAGGACTTTGCGAGTTAAAGTCTCTATAGAAATATCGTCAATAACGACATTGTTGACTAAGTTATAATAATCATTCAATTCTTTACAAAAGATAATCTCGCTAGGTGCGATATATTTGTAAAATATATTTGAATCAGAGTATATATGGAATGTCTGATCTGAATAAACATCAGATTCTATATCTATAGAGTCTTTTGTTAAACCGATAGGAAAATCATCTTCTTGTGTGCAGAGTGGACAACTGGGTAGTTTGACGATGCCGATGTATTCCCAAATATTTTTATCTTCATTCAGTTTATAAATAATCTGAATTCCGTCTTTTTGTTTATACGGATGTAACAAGTATTTCGCAACCTCGAATGTTATAAATTCTTGACAAGAGTAATATTCTGACGAAATGCAGAAATTTAAACAAATAGTTGTGTCTCCAAGATTTTTCTTCGCTATTAGTTCGTCTTGGCTCAGAGAAGAAGCGCGAAGTATTCCAAGGTGCTTTTCTTTACTGTCAAATTTAAAAAACGGAGGCAGCGTATTGTCTGTCAATACAATCCTTCCATATTCTGCATATTCTGGATTCTTGGATATAATATCCTTAGTTACAATTCTGATACTCTCGTTTATTATAGAGTCCATATTCAACCTATATTGGGCATCGATTCTGCAGATACACAACAATGTTGCAGCTACGGTCAATAATATATGCTTTATCATTTGGTTATAATTTTAGGCATTACAAAATCATTCAATGGGACAATGGCTTGTACACCTGCTCTGTCGTAGATATATACTCTTCCGTCTCTCATTCCAAAGCAATAGTTTGCACCATCTCCTGCATACTTAATATCAGCGGAAGATGGCGGTTGTGGGGATTTCGTGTCATTAGGATATATGCCAACACTTGCGCAGTAGGCGTAGGGGGAGAGGGAGCGGGTCGGGCTACCAACCGTTCTGGCACTGTGTCTTGGAAACCTATTCTTCATATAAGCAAAGATTGTTATAAGCATACAGATATGGGACGTCAAAACATTCTGAAATTTTGAACTGGGTATATATTTGCACAACTGATTCTTTTGCAATTGAAATTTTCTTTTTTATAGAAGGCTCTTTTTTGACTTTTTGTACCACGTTATATGAGAAGGACTCTCCTGGCTTCAAAAGCTTCAAGAATGTCTGACCAAGTATTTTTTCCGAATATTCGCCATCAGACCAAAGAAAGAATAGGCGAGGGCGTCCTGCGCGAAAGAAATTTTTAATCTGTGTTTCCTCTGCGTAGTCCATAACGTTGTCGTTTTTGTTTATCCATGTAAGATAATTCTCAGCTGAATTATTTGTAATCACAAGATTCCAAACATACGTTTTCTCTGTGCCATAATAATGGTAATACTCATAGTTGTATTCTTTTATGGATATATTGTTATCTTGCGCAAAAGACAATGAAGAACCTATGAATATAAATAATATTAAGATTGTTTTTCTCATTGTTTTTCGTTTATTATAGTTTCTTTTTTAGCTTTTAATATCTTACCGACAAGGTCGGTATTTGAATCTTTTCAATATCAATTCTTTTGAAGGAAATAAGGCTCAATAACTTGTCTTACCATTCATAGCTTGTCTTACCGTTAAATAATCATCATAATCAATTAATACAATCCGGTCAATGTGGACAGATTTTTTTATGAGTTTATATCGATTGAAAACATCTGGTTCAAACTCAAAATCTTTATCATGAGACAATATCTGCTCTAAGGTACGAAGGTTTTCATTGTATACCCATAAACTCATCAAACCGAATACTATTTCTTCACAGTCATTGGCTGTGCCATCAAATGTGACAAAATTTCCATATTTAATACAATATGCCCTAACCATTTCCGGCAGATGATTCTTAATAAAATTATAAAAGCATAAATCAGAATCTTTATTTATAGGTCGTATGGTCAGAATGCATTCTCTGGTTGAATTGTTAATGAGTATATGTATTCTAACATGTTTCTTTTCATTATAAAATGAATGTGTAATAGAATCTCCATACAATTCTGTCATCACATTTAAAAATCTTGATGTGGTTGTCAAATTGATTCCGTTTGCGAGACATTTAAATGCTCGCTCTGAGTCACGATAATTTAATTTGTTTTCAAGGTTTTTTGCCCTATAAACATCAATTTTCAAAGACTCTGACATACTCCATGTTGGAAAGAGTGCATACAAAACTATTATCAACAAAACTTTTTTCATTTTATTATGTTCAGGAATTTATCAATCATTTTTGAAGTACTGGTAACTGGAACGGTATAATTCCCGGCGATTCCTTTCATATTATTGTTTTTTTGCTTTTATAATTATTATGTCTTTATTTAGCGCAGCTTTCTTCTGATATTCTATCCTGGTAAAGAAAGAAGTCTTACCTGTGCTGTATTTCACAGGATATTCCGATGACAACGAAGCGTGATAGTCGGCTATATAGACGGGGCTCTTCACAACAGCAGAGGATACACAGGCTATTGACCCATCGGTTAGATAATAAACAATATCTGAAAATTCGTCTGAATAGACCAATATATATTGGTTGTACAGCTCCATATATTCCGATGTCTTAATGAATTTTTTGGAATGTATTTCATAGAATCCCATTGTGTATTCAGAGGCATAATCTGCATAATTATAGAATTTGTTGACAAAGTCGTTACAATCATCATTTTCTGATAGCCTGTTCAGAAAAAAGAAGTCAGAAATGGCAACCATAGAATATGGTCGCTCATTTTTATTCAGAGGGGAGATGCTCAAAATATAGTAATAGTGTTCTCCTTCCTCCAATTTACGGAAATGAGCGCCCTTGAAATTTATATAGCCGCTTGACTGCAGCGTTAAGAACAGAATTGTCATCAAAATCAGTTTTTTCATTGTATCGGTTTTTTTAAAGTTGGCATATACGGTGTTGTCATAAGTATTTCAACATCTTTTTCATTTGGATTCTGTGGGGGATACGACATAATGCCTTTCGCATTTTGCTCATCGTCAAAGCCGAACGTGTGGAATATTTCGTGCAGCCGATTCATCTGCGTATCAAAATCTATGTTCATTAAAATGGCTGTTTTAAGATGTGTTATTCCTCCAACAGCAGTGTAGGAACCATCAGGATGCTCTTCTCTTCTTAACCTATGATTTGTTTTGTCGCCACGCCTGAAAGTATTTCCGATATTGAATCCTTCAAAATTATCCGCTGTGGCCATGGCTTCGGCTTTTACTTGGTCAGCGCCAATGAAAGTCAAATCAAAAACAACCGAATACCCAGAATATTCGCCGTTGGTTACGACTAATCCCAAATTATTGAGGTGTTTTGAAATTGAGTTGTTCAACTCTTCGATTTCAGACAGAGAATAACCTGGGACTATTTTTGTTTCAGAATACAATGAACCTATATCCGATGTAACAACATAATAATCAGCTTTGATTGTCACAGTCTTATTTCCTTCATCTATAATTCTTATAGCTTTTCTTCCGTCCAAATCCACGTTGCGTACCGGGTTGTTTGCGCAGTAGGCGTATGGGGAGAGGGATGGGTAGGATAGAGCGAGCGGGTCGGGCGTGGTGAAGCGCACGAGCAGAGGGTCGTAGAATCGGGCTTCGTTGTCATACCAATCTATGCTCTCGAACTGCTCGAATTCCTTGCCCACGTGCATGCGGCGCGTGGCTGGGATGCTGTTGGGCGCCTTGTAGACGGGCAGCCCGGAGGCGTAGTAGCAAACAGCCTGCTCCACCGTGCCGGCGCTGTCGGTTACAGCCACGATGCTGCCAAGCGAGTTACGCACGTAGCGGTGGCTGTGCCAGCGTCCGTTGTCGTCCTTGGAAAAGAATCCGCCGCTCCACTCCAGGCGGCGAGTCCTACCGCCGACGCGCAGCACGTCGCCGTAGTATTCGCGGAGGGTGGATCGCGCCCGCTTCTGCTCGCGCACCACCGTGTCGCCGTTCTCAACGCGAGTCACGGTCGTGACGTAATAGCTTGTCTCCGTCTCGCGCTCCTTCACGCCGTCGGCGTTGTAGCTCAGGCTCAGTGTGTTGCCGTTGTCCATCGTGAAGCGTATCGGCAGGTGACGGTCGTTGTAGAGAATTGATGCGATGCGGCGTGTGCGGTCGGCTGTTATGCGCCCGCACTGGTCGTAGACAATCGGACGGTCGTATTCACCCTCTGCAAACCGCGGCGCATATACCGCCATCGCTGGCGACGATGAGTCGACGATGCGGCTCACGCGGTTGCCCTCGTATTCGATTGCAGCCTCCTGCACCGCCGGGTATCCGCGGTTTATCATCGTGACATTGCCGTTGAGGTCGTAGTCGAACGTCTCGGAGAAAAGCTCCGTGAACGGCGACAGGTTGCTCTCCCCGCATATCGCCGCCGTCAGGAAGCGTCGGTCGCCGTAGTCGTACTCCATGCGCTGGACGAACTTCTCTCCGCCGTAGGCAACGCTTGTGGTTTTTTCCGCCACCAAGCCATTGGCGGCGAAGGAGAGCGTCTCGCTGTAGCTGTTGTTGGCGATGGCAGTGACGCGCCCCTCCGCATCGAGCGTGTAGCCGGTCGCACCGTCGCTGCCGCCGCTCCGTCTCACAAGTCTGCCGGCGGCGTCATAGTCGTGGTAGGCACGCTCCCATTTTCCGCCGTCCACCCGGATTTCCTCCGCATATAGCTGTCCGCCGTCCTGCATGTATGAGAAACAGCGGTCGATGGTCACCTCGTCGGGATTCGTCTGAAACTCGCCTTGCGGCAGCGACAGCACGGTGCGGCAGCGCGTTGGACGCCCGATGAAATTGCAGTCGGTGAACGTGCTTTCGATGAACTCCGCCGTGTACTGCCTGCGGCACCGGGCGCGCTCGCGTCCGCGGCGGTCGTAGAGCCACACCGTGAACTCCGGGAAGCCCATGCCGCCCATCACGGCGCAACCCGTGGGCTTGCCCAGGCGCGACGGCGCGCGCTCAAAGGCGTATTCCGCGTCCGACGGCAGAGTCCAGTCGGAAGTCCAGAAGTCGTATGAGTCGTAGTACCAAGCATTTGTGAGATTGTAGTCGCGGTCGGGCGCATTCTCGAGACGGTAGCACATGTGCATATCCTTGTCGACCGCGGCGTCGAACACCGCCGAGATTTCCGACTGTGCATATTTCCGTTCCAGCCCCTCCCGCGTCCACGGTATGGATGAAATTCCAACCGTCACGCCCGCCACGGCAAGCCTCTTGTCGCTGTCGTAGGCATAGAAACGCCACTGCCCGCGGCTGCGCAGACAGCCGTCCTGCTCGAGCGCCAGCCGACCGAGCCGGTCGTAGACATAATATGTAGGCGCCACGCCGGGCACACGGCTCATCGTCACCCTGTTGCGTCCGTCGTATCGCCACTCCGAGCAGTATTGCTCCACCGTAGTTGAGTTGCACACGCCGTCGGCCGTCAGCCTCCGTGCCCCCTCGGGCGACACCGTGAATCTCAGCCTTCCGCACTCGTCGTAGACCCAGAAAGTCCAAGCGTCGTCTTCAAGCTCCGCCACCTTGCGTCCGTCAAAATCAGTGAAAACCGAGCGCGAATAAGCACTCGTCTCGTCGGTCTCAATCGTGAACCTCAGCGTCCCCTCCCTGTAGTATCCCTGGCGCACCAGCCGCCCTTCGCCGTCAACATCAAAAATCGGAACCGTCTCGTCGAAGCAGAAGCCATGCTCCATGATGCGGGGTTTCGATGCCCCCGGGCGCGTCATCGACACAGGGCTGCGTTCCTCCGACAACTCGTATTTAAAAGCCGTCAGCGGGCTGTCGCATCCGTAGAACGCCTTGGCCTCTCCGATCAGCGATGCCGGCGCCACAAACGCCCCTCCGCTGTGCGTGCCCACCGGCAGCCACCGCTCCGCTACCTTGTCGCCGTGGCCGTAGACCGTCAGCTCCGCCACGTCCTCGAAATCGCCGCCCGCACCCACGCGTACAGTCTCCACGGGGCGTCCCAGCCCGTCGAAATAAGTTGTCGTGACACGCGCCATATCGAAGAATGCCGCCGGCTCGCTGCGCGACGGCGAGTAAGATTCAATCACGCGCACATAACTCATCGGCGCCTCCGCCGCAACCATAGGCAGGGCAAGCAGAAACAGTGGTATGCCGACAAAATGCTTCATCTCGATGGTAATAGGTTTGTTGATAGCAAAGTAAACGAAAAAAAACTATAAATGCAATAGCAAATTCTGTAACTATGCAAACTTCTTCGATTTTTTATAGAAGTGTCATTTCTTCAATACCGAATCGCTGAAAAGGATAGAGTTTTCACAGAAAACGGTGACGATGAACACACCGCAGGTTTCTCCTCCGATGTCGCAGAGCAGAGGGAAATCGGCATCTTTGTAGAATCGAATAGTTTTTTTGTCGGATATGACATAGGTGAATGTACGGAACGTGACAGGAACGGCGTTTCGGACAACATAGATGTTGTAAGCGCAGTTGCCAATAATATGCACATCGTTTTTCTCATTTCAACCGATATTTGTATTCAAATTTTTTGATAAAAAACTCATTGAAATCTTTAATGCCATCAAGGCGTCCGAACTTGTCGTACGAAAAGAACTTGGAAGTCCCGTCGCAGTCGGTCTTTTCGGCTATGCCCGTCAGCCAATGATACTTTAGAGTGGTGATTTTCGCCTCGGGCAGATTCTCGCGGATGGAGTTGAAAAGGGATGTCAGCGACTTGTCGTCGTAAATCAACGATATGCCACCGCGACTGAATCCTGCAGATTCCGCTATTCTGGAGAGAGTGGCAAAGTCTGTATTCAGGGCTTCAACGATAGGATATTTCCCATTATATCCCCATAAGTATGAAGCGAGTACAATTCCATTGTAGCTTATTTGCGCTATATTGCCGTTGCTTTCATACAAATATTCATACTCTGGAATATTGATGAAGTTTTTCAAATCCTCGTTGATATGTGCAGATTTGCCTAATTCGTATTTAGGAACGACATCAGCTCCCGACTCTCCGACAAACGAGCGCACCAAGCGTCCTGCTTCGTCATATTCCATTCGTCTGGCGGCAGTTATCTTGCCGTCGCAGACGGTAACCTCGGAGTCAATTATGGCATATTGCGGATTTAGATAAGTGTAGAAAGACTCTTGTCTGCGCCCTTTTGAGTCAAAAGTCCAATCCGATTTCTTCAGCCGACAGAAATTGCTGTAGTCGGAGAACGACGTTGAGAAATACGAGCATCCGTACTCTTGCTTGGAGACAGAGTCCCATTCGGATGTGGAGGATACGTTTGTTTTAACGAGCCTTTTGACAAACGGAATCAATTTGTATTCACTCACGGTATAATCGGCAATTAAATCCTCAGGTTCCTTAAGCATCAGATTTGAGAAATCGCTGATTTTTACGAAATCTCCCGTGAAATTTCCGCCGTCGCCTTCCAAAACCTCGTATTTATAGTCGTATCGCTTCTGCTGATTGTTGCCGATTGTGTTGAATACAGTCTTGCAGACCAAATCACCTCTTTTATGGGCATACGATGTGTATATGCGGTTGTTGGTCGAGCCGCAGTTGAAGAAAGCCATGTCAAGATGGTCCGGGCAGTCGATATATGTTGAAAAATCGTATTGGGTGATAATCTTATCGTCATTGTGTTCATCGGTCTCAAACACGCGGGAGTATAATATGTCTGCAGTGCCTGTGGCGGTTGTCGGCAAGCCATAAGACGAAGTGCCGTATACGGTTTCCAAATCATCACCCATTCCGCCGTCGACGTGCCCGCCCATAATAAAGTGGTAGGCATATTCCGGTTCAAACGGCACCACGCCGCTCGACGTGTTGTCTTTTGTATAATCCGTGGCATATTTGTAAGTCTTCCGGATCTTGGCGTTTGTCACATCGTCGGTGCAAGATGTTATGCTTCTAATCCTCAGTCCGCCCCAAAGCTTTGTCGGGGAAATCGTTGTGGCGGTTATGTCGTTGAAATTGATTTTGACTATGCCAAAATCGCCTTCGCTATTATCTCTTTCGAAATAATTTCTCAGAACGTCGAGGCTTATGTTGCGTGGATTGCAGAGACGAATCCTATATTGCCCCGGCTGGGAGATTGATATTATTTGTTTCCTTGCGCTGTTTTCCGAATCAATGAAAACGGTCGCTATAACCTCGTTCTTTCCATTGTATATTTTTACTGAAGGATAGTCGTTTGAATAAGCGGTTGAGTGGCTGTGGTTGTAATCCTTCCATCCGTCATCTCCTTGCAGGTAGCCCATACCCTTGAACATTTCGAAGTAGTTTGACACGTCCACATAGATATTTGTCGGGCTGCTTACGGTTATTGCAGCCTCCAGGACTTCGCCATGTTTGCGTCCGCACAGGGTGTAGTTGTGGGGAGTTGTGGTAGTGATTGTTTTTTCTTCATTCTTTTTGGCGTTTACATACGCATAGTCGTGCGGCTCCCATTCGAAAGCCGTATGTCCACCAGTCGGATAAGTTATCTTGTTCAGAATTCCTATGGCGGCATACGCAGCATTCGGCTCTCTGTCGCCATAAGGGTAGCTTCCAAGTTGATGCTCAAACTGTCTGGTAAGCAGCGACGCGTTGTTGCAGCCGTTGTAATATCCCCAATGGTCTTGTGAATTGGAATAATTATTTGGAACAGAGCCTTTTTCATAATCAAATGAAAACAATGTCTGCTTGTTTTTGCCGTCAGCCGACACTTCCGAAATTTTATTGAGCAGTCCGCCGCGTTTGCCCCGGAATGGACTCTCCGACTGTTCAAACACGAAATTCTTCACCGGAGTGCATTCGGAATCGTTTCTGAATATTGTGATTTTCGACAGTCTGTCGTAATGCGAAGTTTTGGTGTCGACATCCACGGTTGTTGTCTCATAAGAGAACTCCACAATCTCCGAACTGGTGACAATCCGCTTCAGCAGTTTGGGATAGTAGTCGATGTATGAGTCGGCGCCGGTGTAGCCCTGCACAAGTTCTTTGATATAATCGGAATTGAAACAGTCCTCATATCTATATGTGCCGCCAACCCGATAGATGCGTTCGCCCATATTCTGGTATTCAAACATAATCGAGTCGCCTTGCAAAGACTTTATTTTGGTCAGATGCCATGCGGAAATGAAGCGGTATTTATCTTTCTGCATATCCGCGTTTTGCAGCATCCGATAATAGTACAGGTAAGAATATTCGCTATATTCCGTAGCTTCAAAATAATAACGAGTGCCCTTGTCGTCGACAATCTCATAACGGCCGGGGTAGTAGTTGCTGTTCAAAGTCCTGCCATTTTCAAAATGGAGATAAGACGGCGACTGCAAGACCATCTGCCGGTTGTCGTCGTATATGAAAGTGCCGGTCATCCCCATTCCCGCAATCTGCAGCACATCGTTGGCTACGTCAAGACGGTTTTCCTCGTATGGCTGGCAATAGCGAGAAATGTATTTGACATAGTCGGAGTTTGCCACAGCATAGTCATATTCCTTAGGCTTGTTGCATACGTAGTTTCTGAGTTTTTTACCGTCAGATGTAATATTGAACAGTCCTCGCATCATCCCGCCCTCCGCGAGCATCTCGTCAGGCAGACCGTTGACCGTGCGCGATATCGTGGCTCCGGCGAGCAGCGTCCATCCCAGACCTACAATTCCCGCTTTCTCGTTCACCTTGATGCCGCCTCCGTGGTAACCTATGGAAATCGGCACAGACAGAGATCCGTGGCTCACCTCATAAATCGGCAGGTTGATGTCGGGTTGCCCGGATGCGAGCGACGCTCCGAAATCAATGTATCTGTTGAGCGACTCCACCTCTGGCGACGGTGGCAGCACGGAGAAGTTGTGTGGCGCATACTTCAGATTGTCGGCTGCCGCCGACAGGATTGATGCGATAGATAATGTTATGACCATCAAATATTTCATAGATCCGAATGTTTTATTGTTGTTGTATCAATGCAACTTTTACGATGCTTCCGTCATATTGCCTGTATTCAACGAATTCAGCTTCCATTTTGCGTTCATTTAATTTGATGCCGACTTCTTTTGCCCAGGAATTGGAAATCTCAATGGGATGTATTAGAAAAATTGTGTGGATATCTAAATTGAAATATGGCTCAAGATTCAGAGTCCTGACCAGGTCGCGTATGTTTCGATTTATTTTTATCAGTTCGAAACTTTCAATGACACTATTCCAAATTGTGTATGGATATCCTGGCACTGGGATGTCTCGAATATATTCCAACGTATCTTTTTGGGCGTGAATCGACACAGTGCTTGGCACGTCGTCATCGAACGTAAGAGAATGGCCTTTTTTCATGAAACGCATTCTTATTTGTCCTCTTGAGAGCTTTTTCAATTCATCCGGGAATACTGCTGGATTGTCAGTGACGGCGACCAATGTGTCGTTCGACAGCAGCACCTTGAATACCCGGCTCTCGATAGCCCGAACTGTATCTCCATTAATGTCTTTGGGGAAAAGCCTTGTTCCACGGAAAAACACATCTTTATAGAGGATAATAGAATCGGTTTCCGCATTGGGCGTGGAGGCGTTGGCCAATGGAGATAGGCTGAAAAGGATGACAAATAATAGGATTGCTCGTTCCATTGTAACTTCTATTTTGTTTTAGATTTTAAATGAATGAAAATCAGGCTGTCTTCCATCAGGCAAATACGGTTTGGCTTAAATAGAAACATTGAGTCAATTGGATGCATTATGCCAAGACTCCTGCAAGCAATATCTTCTTTGACCACAGAAATATGGCTTTTAAAAACAGATGTCGTTACAGAATCGGTCGCATTCGGCACAATTACAATATATGTAAATGACTCTTTGGGTTTGATTCTTTTGACGAATGTCGATCCGACAGCAATTCCTGTAAATCCGTTACTCCATGCTTCTGCAACACATGAATAGCTCTCCCCGACTCTCCGATTGAAGAAGATGTCACTTTGCCTATCTTGAGACAACACCAACATACTATCAAGTCGATTGATCCAAGTCACATAGTTTTGATTGGAATTATTTGTAATTTCATAGTTCCATACACAAGAGTAAGAGCCTGAGGGTCTATTGATAGGACCATGTGGAACGATATGGCGATAACAAGTCTCTTCATAAGAAATGTCATTGTTTTTTGCTTGTATACAAAAAACAATTATAGCTGATAAAATCAGAATTTTAGTTTTCATTGTCATTCTTGCGGGATTTATATTTCATAATCAAATTAGCGTTGGAATTGAGATTAATTTCCAGTAAAGCTGACTACGGAAATTTTGCTTGCAACATAATCTCCATAGGATAACAGGCGGCAATTATTGTCTTGATGTTGCATTTGTGTCCATGAGAACAATTCTGTCATTGCTGATTTCGATAAAAATCCAGAACGTGTAATCAGTAACATTTATTTTTGATTGCCAAAAAGGATCGAATTTTAGGGATAATTGCGAGAACACGTCTCGAATGCACTCTGTATTATATGTTTCAATTATTCTGATGCCGTCAATGTCAGATGTCTGTTCTGGCAGTTTTTTCCCAAAATATGGCAAGTCCTCTTGTGTGAACGCTCCAAATATTAAATATGGGTATTTGGAAAATTTTGACAATAACCTTGTTGCTATGACAATGTCTTTCTGTTTGTCAAAGTTAGAAGAAGCGACATATTTTTCTATAAGGTCTCTATATGGAAATGTATCAATGCCATCTGATTTCTCAGCTCCATTTATAGCCATTACAGACAGGCTGAATGCAATTAAAGTCATTATATATCTTTTCATATCACCAACCTTTTGATACCGATTGCAATACAATGTCAGTCTTGCTGAATAAAATAAAATTCCAACAAGCAGTGCCGTCGCGGGCAGAAACTTCTGTGCTGTGGAAAATGCGTTTATTCGGAAGATAGTCGAACCAATCCATGTGCGTCAGGCCTGATTTGTCTACAAAAATCAAACAATCGCCAACGGTAATGAATCCGATATATTTAGAAGGGTTAAATCCGCAAAAGCTGTATTTAACAGAGACTGTCGCAAATAGTAACCCGGCGTTGAATCCTCTGTCTCCAAATGTGAGTTCTGCAAATTTTTTTTGACCGTCGCAGTCCACGTTCGATTGTATCATATAGATTAGGCTATCAGAGGCCAGGCGCATCTCCGTTAGTTCCGTTTCATCTGCTTTAATGATAAACAGTGACGGTAAAAAAGCCAGCAGTGTTATTACTAATCTCGTTGCTCTCATTTTTTTGCTTTTATAATTATTTTGTCTTTATTGAGCACAGCTTTCTTCTGATATTCTATCCTGGTAAAGAAAGAAGTCTTACCTGTGCTGTATTTCACAGGATAGTCCGATGAAGACGAAGCGTGATAGTCGGCTATATAGACGGGGCTCTTCACAACAGCAGAGTATACGCAGACCAATGTTCCATCGGTTAAATAATAAACAATATCTGAAAACTCGTCGGAGTATACCAGTAGATATTGGTTGTACAGCTCCATATATTCCGATGTCTTAATGAATTTTTTGGAATGTATTTCATAGAATCCCATTGTGTATTCAGAGGCATAATCTGCATAATTATAGAATTTGTTGACAAAGTCGTTACAATCATCATTTTCTGATAGCCTGTTCAGAAAAAAGAAGTCAGAAATGGCAACCATAGAATATGGTCGCTCATTTTTATTCAGAGGGGAGATGCTCAAAATATAGTAATAGTGTTCTCCTTCCTCCAATTTACGGAAATGAGCGCCCTTGAAATTTATATAGCCGCTTGACTGCAGCGTTAAGAACAGAATTGTCATCAAAATCAGTTTTTTCATTGTATCGGTTTTTTTAAAGTTGGCATATACGGTGTTGTCATAAGTATTTCAACATCTTTTTCATTTGGATTCTGTGGGGGATACGACATAATGCCTTTCGCATTTTGCTCATCGTCAAAGCCGAACGTGTGGAATATTTCGTGCAGCCGATTCATCTGCGTATCAAAATCTATGTTCATTAAAATGGCTGTTTTAAGATGTGTTATTCCTCCAACAGCAGTGTAGGAACCATCAGGATGCTCTTCTCTTCTTAACCTATGATTTGTTTTGTCGCCACGCCTGAAAGTATTTCCGATATTGAATCCTTCAAAATTATCCGCTGTGGCCATGGCTTCGGCTTTTACTTGGTCAGCGCCAATGAAAGTCAAATCAAAAACAACCGAATACCCAGAATATTCGCCGTTGGTTACGACTAATCCCAAATTATTGAGGTGTTTTGAAATTGAGTTGTTCAACTCTTCGATTTCAGACAGAGAATAACCTGGGACTATTTTTGTTTCAGAATACAATGAACCTATATCCGATGTAACAACATAATAATCAGCTTTGATTGTCACAGTCTTATTTCCTTCATCTATAATTCTTATAGCTTTTCTTCCGTCCAAATCCACGTTGCGTACCGGGTTGTTTGCGCAGTAGGCGTATGGGGAGAGGGATGGGTAGGATAGAGCGAGCGGGTCGGGCGTGGTGAAGCGCACGAGCAGAGGGTCGTAGAATCGGGCTTCGTTGTCATACCAATCTATGCTCTCGAACTGCTCGAATTCCTTGCCCACGTGCATGCGGCGCGTGGCTGGGATGCTGTTGGGCGCCTTGTAGACGGGCAGCCCGGAGGCGTAGTAGCAAACAGCCTGCTCCACCGTGCCGGCGCTGTCGGTTACAGCCACGATGCTGCCAAGCGAGTTACGCACGTAGCGGTGGCTGTGCCAGCGTCCGTTGTCGTCCTTGGAAAAGAATCCGCCGCTCCACTCCAGGCGGCGAGTCCTACCGCCGACGCGCAGCACGTCGCCGTAGTATTCGCGGAGGGTGGATCGCGCCCGCTTCTGCTCGCGCACCACCGTGTCGCCGTTCTCAACGCGAGTCACGGTCGTGACGTAATAGCTTGTCTCCGTCTCGCGCTCCTTCACGCCGTCGGCGTTGTAGCTCAGGCTCAGTGTGTTGCCGTTGTCCATCGTGAAGCGTATCGGCAGGTGACGGTCGTTGTAGAGAATTGATGCGATGCGGCGTGTGCGGTCGGCTGTTATGCGCCCGCACTGGTCGTAGACAATCGGACGGTCGTATTCACCCTCTGCAAACCGCGGCGCATATACCGCCATCGCTGGCGACGATGAGTCGACGATGCGGCTCACGCGGTTGCCCTCGTATTCGATTGCAGCCTCCTGCACCGCCGGGTATCCGCGGTTTATCATCGTGACATTGCCGTTGAGGTCGTAGTCGAACGTCTCGGAGAAAAGCTCCGTGAACGGCGACAGGTTGCTCTCCCCGCATATCGCCGCCGTCAGGAAGCGTCGGTCGCCGTAGTCGTACTCCATGCGCTGGACGAACTTCTCTCCGCCGTAGGCAACGCTTGTGGTTTTTTCCGCCACCAAGCCATTGGCGGCGAAGGAGAGCGTCTCGCTGTAGCTGTTGTTGGCGATGGCAGTGACGCGCCCCTCCGCATCGAGCGTGTAGCCGGTCGCACCGTCGCTGCCGCCGCTCCGTCTCACAAGTCTGCCGGCGGCGTCATAGTCGTGGTAGGCACGCTCCCATTTTCCGCCGTCCACCCGGATTTCCTCCGCATATAGCTGTCCGCCGTCCTGCATGTATGAGAAACAGCGGTCGATGGTCACCTCGTCGGGATTCGTCTGAAACTCGCCTTGCGGCAGCGACAGCACGGTGCGGCAGCGCGTTGGACGCCCGATGAAATTGCAGTCGGTGAACGTGCTTTCGATGAACTCCGCCGTGTACTGCCTGCGGCACCGGGCGCGCTCGCGTCCGCGGCGGTCGTAGAGCCACACCGTGAACTCCGGGAAGCCCATGCCGCCCATCACGGCGCAACCCGTGGGCTTGCCCAGGCGCGACGGCGCGCGCTCAAAGGCGTATTCCGCGTCCGACGGCAGAGTCCAGTCGGAAGTCCAGAAGTCGTATGAGTCGTAGTACCAAGCATTTGTGAGATTGTAGTCGCGGTCGGGCGCATTCTCGAGACGGTAGCACATGTGCATATCCTTGTCGACCGCGGCGTCGAACACCGCCGAGATTTCCGACTGTGCATATTTCCGTTCCAGCCCCTCCCGCGTCCACGGTATGGATGAAATTCCAACCGTCACGCCCGCCACGGCAAGCCTCTTGTCGCTGTCGTAGGCATAGAAACGCCACTGCCCGCGGCTGCGCAGACAGCCGTCCTGCTCGAGCGCCAGCCGACCGAGCCGGTCGTAGACATAATATGTAGGCGCCACGCCGGGCACACGGCTCATCGTCACCCTGTTGCGTCCGTCGTATCGCCACTCCGAGCAGTATTGCTCCACCGTAGTTGAGTTGCACACGCCGTCGGCCGTCAGCCTCCGTGCCCCCTCGGGCGACACCGTGAATCTCAGCCTTCCGCACTCGTCGTAGACCCAGAAAGTCCAAGCGTCGTCTTCAAGCTCCGCCACCTTGCGTCCGTCAAAATCAGTGAAAACCGAGCGCGAATAAGCACTCGTCTCGTCGGTCTCAATCGTGAACCTCAGCGTCCCCTCCCTGTAGTATCCCTGGCGCACCAGCCGCCCTTCGCCGTCAACATCAAAAATCGGAACCGTCTCGTCGAAGCAGAAGCCATGCTCCATGATGCGGGGTTTCGATGCCCCCGGGCGCGTCATCGACACAGGGCTGCGTTCCTCCGACAACTCGTATTTAAAAGCCGTCAGCGGGCTGTCGCATCCGTAGAACGCCTTGGCCTCTCCGATCAGCGATGCCGGCGCCACAAACGCCCCTCCGCTGTGCGTGCCCACCGGCAGCCACCGCTCCGCTACCTTGTCGCCGTGGCCGTAGACCGTCAGCTCCGCCACGTCCTCGAAATCGCCGCCCGCACCCACGCGTACAGTCTCCACGGGGCGTCCCAGCCCGTCGAAATAAGTTGTCGTGACACGCGCCATATCGAAGAATGCCGCCGGCTCGCTGCGCGACGGCGAGTAAGATTCAATCACGCGCACATAACTCATCGGCGCCTCCGCCGCAACCATAGGCAGGGCAAGCAGAAACAGTGGTATGCCGACAAAATGCTTCATCTCGATGGTAATAGGTTTGTTGATAGCAAAGTAAACGAAAAAAAACTATAAATGCAATAGCAAATTCTGTAACTATGCAAACTTCTTCGATTTTTTATAGAAGTGTCATTTCTTCAATACCGAATCGCTGAAAAGGATAGAGTTTTCACAGAAAACGGTGACGATGAACACACCGCAGGTTTCTCCTCCGATGTCGCAGAGCAGAGGGAAATCGGCATCTTTGTAGAATCGAATAGTTTTTTTGTCGGATATGACATAGGTGAATGTACGGAACGTGACAGGAACGGCGTTTCGGACAACATAGATGTTGTAAGCGCAGTTGCCAATAATATGCACATCGTTTTTCTCATTTCAACCGATATTTGTATTCAAATTTTTTGATAAAAAACTCATTGAAATCTTTAATGCCATCAAGGCGTCCGAACTTGTCGTACGAAAAGAACTTGGAAGTCCCGTCGCAGTCGGTCTTTTCGGCTATGCCCGTCAGCCAATGATACTTTAGAGTGGTGATTTTCGCCTCGGGCAGATTCTCGCGGATGGAGTTGAAAAGGGATGTCAGCGACTTGTCGTCGTAAATCAACGATATGCCACCGCGACTGAATCCTGCAGATTCCGCTATTCTGGAGAGAGTGGCAAAGTCTGTATTCAGGGCTTCAACGATAGGATATTTCCCATTATATCCCCATAAGTATGAAGCGAGTACAATTCCATTGTAGCTTATTTGCGCTATATTGCCGTTGCTTTCATACAAATATTCATACTCTGGAATATTGATGAAGTTTTTCAAATCCTCGTTGATATGTGCAGATTTGCCTAATTCGTATTTAGGAACGACATCAGCTCCCGACTCTCCGACAAACGAGCGCACCAAGCGTCCTGCTTCGTCATATTCCATTCGTCTGGCGGCAGTTATCTTGCCGTCGCAGACGGTAACCTCGGAGTCAATTATGGCATATTGCGGATTTAGATAAGTGTAGAAAGACTCTTGTCTGCGCCCTTTTGAGTCAAAAGTCCAATCCGATTTCTTCAGCCGACAGAAATTGCTGTAGTCGGAGAACGACGTTGAGAAATACGAGCATCCGTACTCTTGCTTGGAGACAGAGTCCCATTCGGATGTGGAGGATACGTTTGTTTTAACGAGCCTTTTGACAAACGGAATCAATTTGTATTCACTCACGGTATAATCGGCAATTAAATCCTCAGGTTCCTTAAGCATCAGATTTGAGAAATCGCTGATTTTTACGAAATCTCCCGTGAAATTTCCGCCGTCGCCTTCCAAAACCTCGTATTTATAGTCGTATCGCTTCTGCTGATTGTTGCCGATTGTGTTGAATACAGTCTTGCAGACCAAATCACCTCTTTTATGGGCATACGATGTGTATATGCGGTTGTTGGTCGAGCCGCAGTTGAAGAAAGCCATGTCAAGATGGTCCGGGCAGTCGATATATGTTGAAAAATCGTATTGGGTGATAATCTTATCGTCATTGTGTTCATCGGTCTCAAACACGCGGGAGTATAATATGTCTGCAGTGCCTGTGGCGGTTGTCGGCAAGCCATAAGACGAAGTGCCGTATACGGTTTCCAAATCATCACCCATTCCGCCGTCGACGTGCCCGCCCATAATAAAGTGGTAGGCATATTCCGGTTCAAACGGCACCACGCCGCTCGACGTGTTGTCTTTTGTATAATCCGTGGCATATTTGTAAGTCTTCCGGATCTTGGCGTTTGTCACATCGTCGGTGCAAGATGTTATGCTTCTAATCCTCAGTCCGCCCCAAAGCTTTGTCGGGGAAATCGTTGTGGCGGTTATGTCGTTGAAATTGATTTTGACTATGCCAAAATCGCCTTCGCTATTATCTCTTTCGAAATAATTTCTCAGAACGTCGAGGCTTATGTTGCGTGGATTGCAGAGACGAATCCTATATTGCCCCGGCTGGGAGATTGATATTATTTGTTTCCTTGCGCTGTTTTCCGAATCAATGAAAACGGTCGCTATAACCTCGTTCTTTCCATTGTATATTTTTACTGAAGGATAGTCGTTTGAATAAGCGGTTGAGTGGCTGTGGTTGTAATCCTTCCATCCGTCATCTCCTTGCAGGTAGCCCATACCCTTGAACATTTCGAAGTAGTTTGACACGTCCACATAGATATTTGTCGGGCTGCTTACGGTTATTGCAGCCTCCAGGACTTCGCCATGTTTGCGTCCGCACAGGGTGTAGTTGTGGGGAGTTGTGGTAGTGATTGTTTTTTCTTCATTCTTTTTGGCGTTTACATACGCATAGTCGTGCGGCTCCCATTCGAAAGCCGTATGTCCACCAGTCGGATAAGTTATCTTGTTCAGAATTCCTATGGCGGCATACGCAGCATTCGGCTCTCTGTCGCCATAAGGGTAGCTTCCAAGTTGATGCTCAAACTGTCTGGTAAGCAGCGACGCGTTGTTGCAGCCGTTGTAATATCCCCAATGGTCTTGTGAATTGGAATAATTATTTGGAACAGAGCCTTTTTCATAATCAAATGAAAACAATGTCTGCTTGTTTTTGCCGTCAGCCGACACTTCCGAAATTTTATTGAGCAGTCCGCCGCGTTTGCCCCGGAATGGACTCTCCGACTGTTCAAACACGAAATTCTTCACCGGAGTGCATTCGGAATCGTTTCTGAATATTGTGATTTTCGACAGTCTGTCGTAATGCGAAGTTTTGGTGTCGACATCCACGGTTGTTGTCTCATAAGAGAACTCCACAATCTCCGAACTGGTGACAATCCGCTTCAGCAGTTTGGGATAGTAGTCGATGTATGAGTCGGCGCCGGTGTAGCCCTGCACAAGTTCTTTGATATAATCGGAATTGAAACAGTCCTCATATCTATATGTGCCGCCAACCCGATAGATGCGTTCGCCCATATTCTGGTATTCAAACATAATCGAGTCGCCTTGCAAAGACTTTATTTTGGTCAGATGCCATGCGGAAATGAAGCGGTATTTATCTTTCTGCATATCCGCGTTTTGCAGCATCCGATAATAGTACAGGTAAGAATATTCGCTATATTCCGTAGCTTCAAAATAATAACGAGTGCCCTTGTCGTCGACAATCTCATAACGGCCGGGGTAGTAGTTGCTGTTCAAAGTCCTGCCATTTTCAAAATGGAGATAAGACGGCGACTGCAAGACCATCTGCCGGTTGTCGTCGTATATGAAAGTGCCGGTCATCCCCATTCCCGCAATCTGCAGCACATCGTTGGCTACGTCAAGACGGTTTTCCTCGTATGGCTGGCAATAGCGAGAAATGTATTTGACATAGTCGGAGTTTGCCACAGCATAGTCATATTCCTTAGGCTTGTTGCATACGTAGTTTCTGAGTTTTTTACCGTCAGATGTAATATTGAACAGTCCTCGCATCATCCCGCCCTCCGCGAGCATCTCGTCAGGCAGACCGTTGACCGTGCGCGATATCGTGGCTCCGGCGAGCAGCGTCCATCCCAGACCTACAATTCCCGCTTTCTCGTTCACCTTGATGCCGCCTCCGTGGTAACCTATGGAAATCGGCACAGACAGAGATCCGTGGCTCACCTCATAAATCGGCAGGTTGATGTCGGGTTGCCCGGATGCGAGCGACGCTCCGAAATCAATGTATCTGTTGAGCGACTCCACCTCTGGCGACGGTGGCAGCACGGAGAAGTTGTGTGGCGCATACTTCAGATTGTCGGCTGCCGCCGACAGGATTGATGCGATAGATAATGTTATGACCATCAAATATTTCATAGATCCGAATGTTTTATTGTTGTTGTATCAATGCAACTTTTACGATGCTTCCGTCATATTGCCTGTATTCAACGAATTCAGCTTCCATTTTGCGTTCATTTAATTTGATGCCGACTTCTTTTGCCCAGGAATTGGAAATCTCAATGGGATGTATTAGAAAAATTGTGTGGATATCTAAATTGAAATATGGCTCAAGATTCAGAGTCCTGACCAGGTCGCGTATGTTTCGATTTATTTTTATCAGTTCGAAACTTTCAATGACACTATTCCAAATTGTGTATGGATATCCTGGCACTGGGATGTCTCGAATATATTCCAACGTATCTTTTTGGGCGTGAATCGACACAGTGCTTGGCACGTCGTCATCGAACGTAAGAGAATGGCCTTTTTTCATGAAACGCATTCTTATTTGTCCTCTTGAGAGCTTTTTCAATTCATCCGGGAATACTGCTGGATTGTCAGTGACGGCGACCAATGTGTCGTTCGACAGCAGCACCTTGAATACCCGGCTCTCGATAGCCCGAACTGTATCTCCATTAATGTCTTTGGGGAAAAGCCTTGTTCCACGGAAAAACACATCTTTATAGAGGATAATAGAATCGGTTTCCGCATTGGGCGTGGAGGCGTTGGCCAATGGAGATAGGCTGAAAAGGATGACAAATAATAGGATTGCTCGTTCCATTGTAACTTCTATTTTGTTTTAGATTTTAAATGAATGAAAATCAAGCTGTCTTCCGTAAGGCAAATACGGTTCGGCTTAAATAGAAACATTGAGACGATAGTGACCTTTAAGCCAAGGCGCTTTTATGAAGTTGCTTCGTATAAGGTCTGCTCAGATCAGAATCCTCTCAAATGTCGGTATTTTTTCAGGTACAAATGCTCATTGTCTTTGTATATGGCCCTGATTCTGACTTTCGACGGAGCAATATTAATAAATCTGACAGGACCGTCGTCTCCTCCAACTTCATCCCACGTTACGGTTCTGTATGTTATTTGCCATTCATTGTTGTCATTCAATTCACAAATCCAAGCAGGTTTGATAAACTTGAAGATAACAGGATGACGTACTTCAAAATGAAATAACCAGTAGTTACATCTGTCCGCTATTTTAAAGCGGCCATAGGTTCTCTGTGTGGGAATCAAGAACTCTTTTATGAACTCATTTATGCACACTCTCATTTTTTGTTCGTTATTCGAATTAAATCCAGTGGGAGTGAAAAAGAAATGGGCTCCATTCTGCTCCAGAACAATCAGAGGCTCCATGTCATATCTGGATCGATCCAATTCACCATAGCCTGAGTATTCGCTTATCTGCAACAATAAAACGGAATCGACTCTCATTATCTCAATGGCATAATCCTTAAACATCTTCCGTTCAAAATTCCATCTTTTTATCACCTTGTCGACAGAAAAACCGTCTTTGTAAATCCACCATTTTATTATTTCGGGTTCTTGTACGGATACAAACTCCAAAATCTTCTGAAAAGATGGAGAATTCGTTTCATATACAGTATACGATTCCAAACCTCCGGGCAGCGCGTTTCGTCCCAATTGCCCAAACACGGATAGCGAAGATAAAAGCAATGCTGTTATAAATAGTAATGATTTCATATTATTGTTCTTTGCTCTTTTTGTATGGCTTAACCACTTTGTAATATGCACAAGGTGTTGGAAAAAGGATGTTATGTAGATTTGCATCGCTACGATAGTCCGGTACTTTTTCATAGTCACAAGTGCGGTTGTCGATAAATGACTGGTTGTACATTTTCCCTTGTACAAGATACAATTTATAATAATCTGGATTTTCATTCAATTTGTATTTCCCAAGGAAAAAGTTCGTCCGTCCTTTAATTTTTTGGCATGGCGTCTCCGCCGCAACCATAGGCAGGGCAAGCAGAAACAGTGGTATGGCAAAGACAGGTTTCATATAGACGGCAAGCTTGTAATTTTCACAAAGATAGAGTGTTGTTTTTGAAAAAGCAAGGGCGGAGGCTATAAAAAGCGGGGCAGGAAAGGTGGAGGAAGGGCGATTTAAACATTTTTAGGCGAAGAAATTGCACAGGGATGACGCTATTTGCTAATTTTGCATAATTAAAGGAGATGTGAAAAATGAAGAGACTTTTGCTTGTGATAATCGCAATGATGTCGCTGCTTCCGGCATTCGCCGGCGAAAAGGCGAAGATGACGCTCGTGACAAAAGTACATGACTTTGGATATGTCAAGGAGAAAGGCGGCGACGTGACATGCTGGTTCGAGTTTCGCAACACTGGCGACGAGCCGTTGATAATCCGCACGGCGCGCTCTTCGTGCGGCTGCACAAAGCCCGCTTATCCAAAGAAGCCCATTGCCCCCGGCGAGACAGCCAAAATCGGAGTGACGTATAAGCCCGACGGCCGCCGCGGAGCGTTTGACAAGACCGTCACGGTGGTGACCAACGGCGGGACGGCGTATTTGAGGATTAAAGGCAACGTGATACCGTAATGCGCAGACTGACGGTGATATTGACGGCGGCGCTTATCGCCGCGGCTGCCTCCGCACAGTTGCAATGGAAGGAGACAGAGTGGGACTTCGGCATAATCAATGAAGCCGACGGCAAGGTGGCTCACCGGTTTGCCTATCGCAACGGTGGGGCCGACACGGTGGTCGTAAAGCGCACATCGTCATCGTGCGGCTGCACGACGGCGAGGCTTGCCGACACGGTGATATTGCCCGGCGACAGCGGCAGCCTTCTTGTGGAGTTCAATCCGTCGTATCGCCCGGGTCCGTTCAAGAAGCATGTGGCTGTGCATACCGACAAGGGAACCACACAGCTGCAGATAGCAGGCAAGGTGCGCCCCGAGGGAGAGACCGTAGGGCGGATTTTCCCTGAGAAAATGGGCGGTTTGCGGCTTACGTCGCGCACGGCAGTGGTTGGCGACGTGCGGCAGGGACACCGCCGCCAGACAAGCGTGATAGCCTACAATGCCAGCCGCGACACCCTCAGCCTTGCGTTTGCCTGCTCCGACAAGCGGATTGGCGTGGTTGCCGATTCCGCAGAGGTGGCTCCCGGCGACCTGACTTCGTTCAGCATCGTCTTTCAGACAGACAGTGCCGACGAGACAGGGCGTGCCGACACACAGATAGCCGTCGACGGCAACGGCAAGCGTATGGGAGAGATAGCCGTCACGGCACAAGTGGTGGCAGCGCATCCAGAGAAAGTGGACTATGCCTCCGCACCGCAGTTGAGGCTTCGCGCCGACAGGGTGGATTTCACCCCGATAGGCACGAAGAAGATTATGCGCAGCGTTGAGATAGAGAATATCGGCAAAGCCGACCTTCACATCACCGGCACCGGCACGATGGACGATGCGGTGGCAGTGAAAAAGACGGTGCGATGCCTGAAGCCCGGTCGGAAAGGCAAGATTTGCATAACGCTCGACCCGAGCAAGATGGCCGACGGCCGACTGCTCAACAGCAGTGTGGTGATATTCACCAACGACCCGCTGCAAGGTACCGTGCAGATACGCACTGTAGGCACAACAGAAACAGATAAAAAACAAAAATAACAAAAGACACAACGATATGGAATTTCTTGATCATGACGAGCATCACAATATGGTGAGCCATCCGGAGAACAGCGAAGAGTTTGCCGGACTTGCTGTCAACAGTGGGGTGGCAGAGCCACCGAAAGTCAACCCTTACTTCCATCCGCGCAAGCGCCGCCGCACGATGACAGCCGGCGAATATGTGGAAGGCATCCTCAAGGGCGACGTGACTGTGCTGAGCCGAGCGGTGACGCTTGTGGAGAGTCTGGTGCCCGAGCATCAGGCATTGGCTCAGGAAGTGATAGAAAAGTGCCTTCCGTCGGCAGGCAACTCGCGCCGCATCGGCATCACTGGAGTGCCGGGTGCCGGCAAGAGTACGTCGATCGACGAGTTCGGACTGCATGTGCTTAAAGACGGCGGCAAACTCGCCGTTCTCGCCATCGACCCGAGCAGCGAGCGCACCAAAGGCAGTATCCTCGGCGACAAGACCCGCATGGAGAAACTGTCGATTCATCCCAAAGCCTTCATCCGCCCCAGCCCGTCGGCAGGCTCTCTCGGCGGTGTGGCACGCAAGACTCGCGAATCCATCGTGCTTTGTGAGGCCGCCGGCTTCAACAATATCTTTGTGGAGACCGTCGGAGTGGGACAAAGCGAGACGGCAGTGCATTCGATGGTCGACTTCTTCCTGCTGATACAGCTGGCAGGCACCGGCGACGAGCTGCAGGGCATCAAACGAGGCATCATGGAGATGGCCGACGGCATAGTCATCAACAAAGCCGACGGCGACAACATTGAGCGCGCCAACCTTGCCAAAGCACAGTTTCAGAGCGCGTTGCATCTGTTTCCGCCCACATTGTCGGGCTGGATACCCGAAGTGCTGACCTATTCGGGCTATTACGGCATCGGCATCAAAGAAGTGTGGGAGATGATTGACCGCTATTTCGAGTTTGTCAAAGGCAACGGCTATTTCGAGCACCGTCGCATGGAGCAGGAGAAATATTGGATGTATGAGACAATCGACGAGCAGCTGAAGGCGCACTTCTACCGTGACCCTGAGGTGGAGGCGTTGCTGAAGGTGAAGCAGGACAATGTGCTTGCCGCCCGCCAGAGCTCGTTTGTAGCAGCAAAAGACGTGCTTGACTATTATTTCCAAAAAATGGGTTTGAAATAATTTGCACTGACTTTGGATAAGTTAGGCTGCGTCTCGGAAAAATCAAAATTCAAGCAAGCTTGATTTTGCTTTTTTGATAAAACCGGCTGCGCCTCGGAAAAATCGAAGCAAGCTTCATTTTTCACTCGGCTTGCGCGGTTTTTCACTCGACTTGCACTAACTTTTGATAAGTAAGGCTGCGTCTCGGAAAAGAAAATTGTGCAAGCACTTTTCTTTTCACTCGACTTGCACTAACTTTGTGCGAATTTTAAAATTTGGTCAGAAATTGGAAAAAGAAAAGATAAAGAAATCGTTGGGCACGGTGTGCAAGGTGGTCATACCATTGGTCGTCGGAGTAGGATTGTTTTATTGGCTCTATAACAATGTCGATGTGGAGCAGATGAAAAACATCCTCCGCTACGACGTTGACTACACTTGGATAGGCGTAATGCTCGTAATATCAACGTTCAGCCACGTGTTCCGCGCTATGCGATGGCGTTTGCAACTGCGTGCGCTCGGCATCGACGCGCCGCTCGGAGTGCTTGTAGTTTCGATTTTCGGCACGTATGCTGTCAATCTTGTTTTTCCACGCCTCGGAGAGGTGTGGCGCTGCGGCTACATCTCGCGTCGCCAGAAAGCCCCGTTTACCAAAGTGGTTGGCTCGATGGTAGCCGACCGCCTGTCGGACACCGTCACCGTTCTGACGTTGACCCTTGTGACGATGTGTCTTGCGTGGTCTGCGTTCGACAAGTTTTTTGATGCCTTCCCTCAAGTCAAGGACGGCATATTCAATACCGTGACATCGCCCGTCACATGGATAGGAGTGGCAGTCGTCGCCGGACTCGTTGTAGCGTTGTTCAAACTCGGCAAGCGCTTCGCGTTTATCCAGAAAATCGACAATGCCATCGCCGGACTGTGGCAAGGTTTCTACAGCATAACAAAGATGAAAGGCAAGCGTTGGTTCCTGTTTTACACGCTTCTCATCTGGGGCTGCTACTTCACGCAGCTTTACGTTTGCTTCTTTGCCTTTCCGTTTACGAAAGACCTCGGCATTGTTTGCGCACTGGTGTGCTTCGTGCTGAGCAGCATCTCGATGGGCATACCCACCAACGGAGGCCTCGGCGCATGGCACATTGCGATAATCTTCGGACTGTCGCTCTACGGAGTAGGCACGTTCTCGATCAATCGTCCCGACGCCAACGCCACCGCGTTTGCCATGCTCGTTTGGGGCACACAGACATTGTTGCTGATAGCGTTGGGAATCTATTCCTACGTCTACATATTGATGAATAAAACAAAAGAAGGGAACTAAGAGATGGCACTTAGAATAGACGATTATTTCGATGAGGACGAGCGTCCGGCAGAAGAACGCGACGACGAGGCGCAACCCGCACAGCCCGAGGCGCAAGCCGCGCCTGTCGTTCCGGAAGAGGAGCAATACCGCGAAGACTTTATCGTGACCAACGGTCAGCGCCGCCGTCGGCGGTGGCGCCGGATAATAATTGCCGGCACGCTTCTTGTCGTGGCGGCGATAGTTGTCAACATGCTCTTCGTGTCGAAGAAAGTGGACAAAGGCTGTGTGCGCGGCTATCTCGTGAAGGTGGAACTCAGCAGCGGACTGCTGTTCGACTCCTACGAATGCACTATGGTCACCGACTATCCCGACCGAGTGACCGACGCAAATGACTTGATTTTTCATTTTTCCGTGCGCGACCAGAAACTTGGCGAGAAAATCTACAAAGCCATGCGCGGCGACAGCGTGCTGCTTGTAGACTACGTGCGCTATTCAATGAAAATGCCGTGGCGCGGCAACACCGACGTGTATGTCGACAGTGCCACGGTGATGAAGTTGCCCGTGCTCCGCAGTCCCGAACAGGTGGCTCTCGACAAGGCGACATACGGCGCCAAGCCCGACACCACAAAACGTGGTAAGACATAAAAACAAAATAATCAAGGATGGTTGCTCCTTTTCGCGGTCACGGCTGCGGAAAGGAGTTTAATTTTGCATAAAAAGTAAAAACGAAAAGCTATGGAAAACAATTTTATTGAAATGGAATGGAGCCGGCTGTGGTGGCTGCTCAGTGTGGTGGTTACGGAGTATGTGCTCGTTCTCGCCGCGGTGGGCGCCGACATGGCAAGCGGCATCAGCAAATCCCGTAAGCGCGGCGAGGCAACACGCAGCCGCTCGCTCCGCCGCACCGTCGACAAGCTGGCGCGCTACTACAACGTGCTTGTGGTGCTTACCGTTGTCGACGCCATGCAGATAGCCGGCGCGTGGTTTATGCGCGCAGTTGAAGGCTATGCCGTACCCACCGTGCCGCTGTTCACGCTTCTCGGGTCGCTCGGCATGGCAGGAATAGAGGTGAAAAGCATCTTTGAGAAAGGCAGCGACAAGGAGCGCGCCGATGTAGGCGCGTTGCTCGACCTGCTCGAATCCGCCGCCGACAATGAGAAATTAACCAAAATTATCAACAACCTTAAAAACTTGAAGAAATGAAACATTTTACCATTGAAGAACTTACACATTCAGACACCGCCATCGGCCACGGCATAGCCAACAATCCCGGTGCCGTGGAGCGGGAAAACCTGCGCCGTCTCGCCGAGCGCGTGCTCGACCCCGCAAGAGAACGCCTCGGTGCGCCAATCTACGTCAACAGCGGCTACCGCAACTGCGCGGTGAACCGACTGGTGGGCGGAGCGCGTCGCTCATATCATCTGCAGGGGCGCGCCGCCGATCTCGACACCCGCAGCGGCCGCAACGCCGAACTGATGCGCATCCTCCAGTCGCTTCCCCACACCGAACTGCTGTGGGAACAGGGCGGGCGCTGGATACACGTGGCACTGTGACGGCAGCCGACGGCGCCTTTTCCGCAGTGAAAACGGCGGAAAACGGCGGTTTGCACGCAGTTTTTTAACAGAAATCGGATGTCGTGGTTTAAAAAAAGTGAAAAGCGAAGCCAAGCCGCTAAATATTAGAGGTTTGGCTTTTATTGTTGAGTTTTAGTTGTAGTGGTTTGTGAGTTTTTGTTGAGTAATAAATTGAACACATTGCGCGCGATGCGCGTAAATTTGCAACATAAAACCAACATAATTAGAATTTATTCGTATGAAAAACTTATTCACCATTATTGCAGCCAGCCTACTGCTCGGCACGGCATCAATGGCGGCAGAGCATACGGGGATTGACAACAATTCGGCATATCTTGATTTGCGTCCAAACGGCACGACGGCAGCCGATGCACACATCGTGGTTTGCAACGTGATGGGTCAGGTGGTAGCCAACACTGTTGCGACAGAGATTCCTACCGCAGGTTGGCAATCAGGACTCTACATTGCCCGTCAAGGCAATTCGGTAGTGAAATTTGTAGTGAAATAGGGATATAAATAAAAACTTAAAAAATAATACAACAATGAAAGCTAATTTATACTCAATTGTACTTATGGCAGGTGCGATGATCTCGTCGGTCAATGCATTTGCACAACCAACAACTTCCGCTCCGACACCTCCCGAATTGGCAAAGAACAAGGTGATTTCAATCTATAGCGATGCCTATGCGTCGACAGGCTTCGAGTTTGGAGAATGGGGAAGCGGCACAGCTTACGCCCAGGAGAAAATCGGTGACACCGACAATGTTGCTAAGTTCACCACAACCGACCTGGGTTACTTCGGATGGCAATTCGGCAAAGTCAACACCGCAGCGATGGACAAGCTCCACGTTGACGTCTATGGCGACGCCGCATTTTCTGTCCGCGTGGTGCCTATCACTGGTGGCGCGGAAGTGGGACAGACCATAGAAGTCAGTGCCGGCAAATGGACAAGCGTCGACCTTGACACCAAGGTGTTTGCCGACGGAGGCGCCAACCTTGCCAACGTGTATCAAATCAAGTTTGACAACGTCAAGAGTCAAACGTTTTATATAGACAATGTCTATTTCTGGAGCACATCGACCGACGTCGACACCGAGGCACCTACCCAGCTGACAGCCACGCTCGTAGAGTCGGCATTCACAACAGTAACACTCTCCTGCACGGCAGTAGACAACAGCGGTGCTGTTGAATTTGTCGTAACCGACGAGGCAAAATCCTACAGCAAGACAGTTGGCGGCGTGTCGGGCGAAGCCACCAAGGTGGTTCTCGACGGACTTACAGCCAACACCGACTACAACTTCACCGTCAAGGCACTCGACGCCGAAGGCAACGAGTGTGCCGACGTCGTTACAATCGCCGCATCGACAAACGTTCTGCCAGAGCCGGCAACCAAAGCATCGTTGCCAGCCTCGAAAGTAATCTCAATCTACTGTGACGATTATACACCAGCCTGCCCGTTCGGCATCGGCGGATGGGGACAGTCGACAACAGCGACATTTTTGCAACTTACCGCCGATGACCAGGCGATGTATCTTGACAACTTCAACTACCTCGGTTTTGAGCTCAACAACAACAAGCCGGCGTTTGACGCCAGCGATATGCTCTACCTCCACCTCGACGTTTATCCGCTGACGCTCACCAAACTTGAGGTCTCTCCAATCTGGGGTGCAGAGAAACTCGTTGATTGCGGTGAACTCACGGCAGGAAAGTGGAACACCATCGTTCTGCCGTTGACATCATTCGACGGCATCCGTCTTGACAACATCTATCAAATCAAGTTTGTAGCTCGTCCAGAAGGAACATCCAAGGCATTTCTCGACAACATCTACTTTGCTACAGACAACGACAGCAGCGTGGCTTCTATGACAGCCGACAAGCTCACCTATGCAGACGGCATGCTCCGCGGCGCAGCCGATGCACGCATCGTGGTTTGCAACGTGATGGGTCAGATGGTAGCCAACACAGAGGCAACCGAGGTTTCAACCGCAGGTTGGCAGCCGGGACTCTACATTGCCCGTCAAGGCAATGCGGTAGTGAAATTTGTAGTGAAATAGGGAAATAAATAAAACAAACATTAAAATTTATACAAATGAAAAAGAACTTATTAAAAATGGCGTTGCTCGCTTTCGCAACCTTTGCGGCAAGTGTGGCAAGCGCACAAACTTACTCCGGTAAAATCACATCAAGCGACTGGCCTAAAGACAAGGGGTTGGAGAGTGATGTAGATTATTCTTTGACTTATATTGAAAGTACGAAGAAACTTAATTTTGAGTTTACCGTTCCTTGTGACAAAAAAATCAATGTTGCATATTTCTTTGCAGAGCATGGCTTTGGTGAAACTACAATAGGGAATCCGCAATCGGTAGACGGAACATATACTTTGTCGGGAACCACTGTAGGCGCATTTGTTCTTGAAAAAGGAGCTGAAACGTGGTTCACTCTTAAATTGATTATTGACGGTGTTGGGGTTATTGAAACGAATCGCATTAAATATAATGTAGGAGAAGGAAACACAGCAGAGGACACAGAAGCTCCGGCATGGGTGTCGGACCCGACTGCCGTAGCAAGCTCAACATCGGCAACGATTTCGGTCAATGCTAATGACAATGTCTCAAAGACGCTGACATACGAAGTGTCAGAAGCTGCGGATTTTGCGACAGTGGAGGCAACAGTAAACGGAAAAGCGAATGAAACTACAGAAATTGCGTTGAAAGGACTGTCGCCAAAAACAGACTATACATATTACGTTCGCGTTAAGGATATGGCTGGCAATGTTGGAGATGTTAAAACAGTAACGTTTACAACAACAGCACAGGCAGCAGTCGTTGCAACGTACTATGGCGTATTCTATACCAACGATTGGGAAGAAAAGGCAAAAGTTGACGGAAAAGAGGTGGCACCGCAAATCAATTGGAAGGCTGAAACGCTGGAAGGATATAATGATGTGATTGTTACCGCAGAATTGTCAGAAGCACTTCCTGATGGAGCGGCGCTTAAATTCTGCGCTTTTATTGAAGGTGGAGTCGGTCCAGTTGACAACAAGGATATGACGGCAACTGGCAAGGCAAATGAGTATACAATCAAGTTGAGTGAAGTGCTTCCAGAAGGTAAGACATTGGCGAAAGACCAAATTTTTGGCCAGTTCTTCTTCCGCATTTATCCTAAAGAGGGCGGGGTTTCACGAACAAAAATTCTTGCAGCAGTGTATAAGGTAGGAGCGTCAAACGATCCTATTGCCACAGACACTAAGGCTCCGGAATGGGGCGTAGATCCAGTGGTAGAAAAAGTAACGGACAAGACTGCTGAAATTGTGGTTAATGTGACAGATGATTCAGGCAGCGCCGTCATTACTCTGACAGGTGATAATGGATTTACAGAATTGAAGAAATCGGTGAAAGCCGACGGCTCAAATCAGACAATCGTGTTGAACGGACTTACGGCAAACACTACCTACAATCTGACACTTGCCATTGCCGACGCAGCAGGCAATGCCGGCGAGAGCAAAACAGTTAATTTTACCACTCTGGAAACACCGGACCGTGAAGTGCTGTATCTGACAATTCCAATTGCCTCAGAAGATTGGAACAACGAAGCATACAATCCTAATGGTTCAATGCTTATAACGGTAAATCCTGACAATACGTTGTCTTTTAAAGTTTCGCTTGATCAAGATCGTGAAGACTTTATAGAAACCAATATGTATGTTCACGGGGTTCAGGAACCTGTTTCTTTGATTCGCACTTCTGAGGGCGTCTATGAATGCACAACGACAAAATCAATATCCAATAGAGATGCGTTGGTTCATTTCCATATGCATTTTCGGTTCAGTGACGGAAGTTCGACATTTGCAGTTAAAAACTTCACACCGTCAGAAGGTTCGACATCAGCAGTAGCAGAGGTTGAGACAGAGGCAGCTAAGGTTGTTGCAGCCAACGGCGTAATCCGCGTTGAGGGCGACAAGACGTTTGCAGTCTACACCGTAGCCGGACAATTGGCATTCCGCGGCATGGGCGAGGTTCGCCTTGACAAGGGTGTCTATGTGGTTGTTGTCGACGGCAAGGCACAGAAAGTTATGCTGTAAGAAAACAATAATTGATTAAGGCGAAGAGCGGGGCTTCCGGGAAACGGAGGCTCCGCTCTCTGCGTATGGCGCAAGGCGTCACGGGGCGAGGCAAACCGATGGGATGACGTTTGTACAACCGCTCTTCGGCGGTAGATGGGTGATGCGTTGTTGTCACGGGGTAGGCAAGCCAACCCCGTGCTAACGTATGAAACCGCTCTTCGGCGGTTTTTTCGCCTATGGCGGTGTATTGCACCGATGGGGCAATATGATGATGATGACGGACGATGTGGTGAGGGAACGGTCGGTGGTGTGGGAGGTCGGTAAATGTGAAAGTAGGAGGTAAATGCCTTTATGAATAACATTTACCTCCTACCCAATTTTCTACACTTCGCTATGCTTCTTTCAGCGGCGGCGCTCCGCGGCGCATATGCGTCGGTGCGTGTACCCCCGACGCGGTCGGGGGTTAACTGAAGGCGTGACCGCTTACGCGGTCGGCGCAGGAGCGCATCTCCGAAGCGCATATAGATGGTGCCAGCCGATGCCCCATGCGCCCTCCGCTGTCGCTTCGTGCGGATGGGGTTACGCCTATGGCGATGTATTGCGCCGATGGGGCAAACCGATGGATGGCGGACGATGTGGATGCGCAATACGATGGGTGATGGCGGACGATGTGGTGAGGCAAGCGCCGAAGGACGGTTGTATAATCGTAGCCCCAGGTTGGCTTGCCTACCTGGGGTTGGTTGTTGAAAGAGGAATCTACCGCCGAAGAGCGGTTGTATAAGTTATTTGCAAGGTGATTGCGTTTGTGTGGGAGTCATTGGATTTGCAAACCATGTGTTGACGTTTATACAACCGCTCTTCGGCGGTAGATGCGAATGGATTGGCGTCACGGGGTAGGCAAGCCAACCCCGTGCTAACATATTAAACCGCTCTTCGGCGGTTTTTTCGCCTATGGCGATGATGCATCCTGCCGGAATGAGGTCTTTGTGATGAGATTATTTTGTGTGGGCTTTTGCAAGATTGGAAAATAAGGCATAACTTCGCATTATGGAAACAACGCTCGAAACGCTTATCAGTCGCGGCGCTGTCGACGGCCGTCTGCTGACGTTGCTGCAACAGTCGCTTCCAGAACTTCTTGACGATGTGCCCGACGGTTTCCGCCTTACTGCCCGCGATGTGGTTGTCGATGGCAGAAGCCTGCGTCTCACCACGCCGATTACCCGAGGCGAAGGCAACGCCGTTGCCGACTGGGGACAGCTTATGCTGCGTGTGCTCGCGGTGTCGTCGGTGAAGCCCCGCCGCCTGCGGCGCATAGCCCGCGCCTGTGCCGACGGCGCAATCACCGACAGCGCAACGTTGCGGCTGGCACTCGAACGCAATGAGGGCGGCAATGTGCATTTTTGGGTGGTTGCGGTTGTCGTGGCGTTGCTTTCGTTGCTTGTGTGGATAAACAATATGTAGAAATATGCAGAAAAAGATTCTTTTAGCACTTATAGCACTGACTTTTGCCTTTGCACCAGCCACGGCGGAGCGCATAAAACATGAAGACAAGATAATCGAGGCGATAACGCTGATGGACGAGGGCAAATATGCGCCGTCGATACGCATTTTGCGCGACGTGCTCGCCACCGACTCGACAAACTACCATGCCCGTTATGAACTGGGCTATGCCTACTATCTTGCAGGCAACTACCGGCAATCGGCAGCCATGTATGAGCAGTTGGTCGACTATCCGGAAGCCAACGACCAGACATTCTCGATGCTTGGAAACGCCCTGGACATGGCAGGCGACCGCAAGCGCGCCTTAGACGTGTATTACGACGGAATCAAGCGGTTTCCGAAGAGCGGCAAGCTGCATGTGGAACTTGGCACGATGGCGCTGATAGACGGCGACAGCAAGACCGCCATGGCGTGCTATCTGCGCGCTGTCAAGGTGGCGCCCGACTACACTCCCGGCTTTTATCGCACCGCCATGCTGCTTTTCAATTCCGACCGTCCCGAACTTGCTTTGTGCTACGGCGAGATGTTTCTTGCCAAAGAGAGTGAGAACAAAAGCCGTATAGAAGCAGTGAGCAAAGGCATTGTCGACACTTACCGCTCGATAGCCCGAGTTGACGGCGACACGCTGACAACTCACTTTCCGGCAACCAACATCACGCTCTCGACAAATTCCACCGCCGCCGATTTGGAGCGGGAGTTCTTACGCTTTGACGTGATCTACAGCGTTGATTTCAATTTTGCCGCCAAGAGTCTCGGCAAGGTGGCAGCGCTCGATGCGGAGACCATTTGCCGCCTCCGCACCGCGATTGCCGACCAGCTGCTCAACAACGAACTTATCGCCGACAGCAAGAACCCCTATCTGCGTCATCTCAAGGCAGTGCGCGAGTCGGGCTGCGAGAACGCCTACAATCATTATGTGGTGCTCTACGGCGACCAGCCAGCCTTCAAGCGTTGGGTGGCACTGCATCCGATAGAATGGCAGAGGTTTGCCGACTGGTTTGACAGCTACAATCCCGCCGACGGCGAGTGTGCCTATTTCTGATTCAGCGGAACAGACGCGGCACAAATTGCAGCAGATACTGCCTCCAGTTGCACCATAGGTGTCCGCGCGAAGATTCGTGATATTCGTAGCCGACGCCCTCGTTGTCGAGGGTGGTTCGGAAAGCCGTGTTTTGGTCGTAGAGGAAGTCATCCTTGCCGATTGCAATCCAGAACAGACTGTAGCCCTCACGCTTCAGCGTTTGCAGCTTCTGCGGCATATTGTTGTAGGCAGGCAGCGAGCAGTCGACCGCAGAGAAGTCGAGTCCGGCAGAGAACAGTCCGATATATCCGAAATCCTTAGGATAGTTGAGAGCGATAAATAGCGTGTGGAATCCACCCATCGACAGTCCCGCCACGGCGCGGTGAGCCTTGTCGGGCAACGTGCGGAAATTGTTGTCGACAAACGACACAATCTCGGGAAATGACGACTCGAAAGACCCGCGATTGTAGCTCGGCATCGTGTGTGTCATCGCCGGACGGTAAGACAGATTCTCAGACGTCTCGCCTGGAGCGGCCTGCTTGTCGGCGTTGCCGTTTGGCATCACCACAATCATCGGTTCCGCCTTTCCCTCGGCGATAAGGTTGTCGAGGATGCGTGCTGCGTGTCCGAGTTCAAGCCACGCATTCTCATCGCCTCCGCTTCCGTGCAGCAGATACAGCACGGGATATTTCTTCAGGGACTCGCCATAGTGGGGCGGCAGGTAGACCGACAAGCGGCGGTCGGCATGCAGAGCGTTGGAGTGATACCACACCTGCGCCACAGAACCGTGAGCCACATCGCGCACCTGATAGTAGTCGGCGCATCCTCCGCCTACATAAAAAATGCTGAACACCGTCCCCACGTCGCGCCGCGTGAAAGGATTGGTAGGGTCTAAGCCGTCGACACCGTCGACAGTCACCCTATATGTATACATCTCCGACGGCAGCGGTGGAGTGGTGTATTTCCATATACCCTGACCGCAATTCACCAAGTCGGCAGTGCCTCCGTTAGCCTCCCAGTCGCCGTGTACAGCCACAGCGTGGGCGTCGGGGGCGGCAACGGTAAACGTGACGCTCCGGTCGGCGTTGACCACAGGCGACTCAATGCTTGACTCCATAAATTTTACATTTTGCTGCGCCGCTGCGGAGACAGTAAGCCACAGGCAGGCGGTTAAAAGAAGATGTTTCATATTTTCAGCCATTTTTAGTTTCGTAAGTGCAAAATTAATGTTTTTGCTGGAAAAACAAATATGGGGTTGTCGGGGAAAAAGAAAAAGATAGTTGGCGCAATGCGTTGATGAGGGCAGTTTTTTCAGATGGGGGCAACCGCCGAAGGACGGTTGGATAAATTATTCGCAAGGTAATTGCGTTTGTGTGGGTGTCATTAGATTTGCAAACCGAGGGATGACGTTTCTACAACCGCTCTTCGGCGGTAGATGTGAATGCATCGATGTCACGGGGTAGGCAAGCCAACCCCGTGCTAACATGTGAAACCGCTCTTCGGCGGTTTTTTTTGTGATACATCGCGCCGGGTGGGGTGATCCGATGATGATGGCGGACGATGGGGAGAGGCAACCGCCGATGGCGGGGAAGTGGCGTACCTCCGGCACGCAGAGTTTGGTGTCGAGGAAAATCCCGGCACGCTACGCTGCGCTTTGCATACCGGGTTACGGAAGAGTGCCGTCGCTCTGCGACGAGAGAGTGCAAACCGAGGGATGTGTTGACATATACAACCGCTCTTCGGCGGTAGTTGTGCGTGCATTGATGTCACGGGGTAGGCGAGCCAACCCCGTGCTAACATATTAAACCGCTCTTCGGCGGTTTTTTTGATGCATCGCGCCGTTGGATGGCGGTTGTAGATGCGCTATTTTGTGTCTTTTGGAAGGAATAAGTGCAGCATCACCACGCTGATGAGAGCCGACAGGATTGATCCGGCGAGGATTCCGAGTTTAGCGTCGGCAAGCAGCAACGCATGCTGTCGCGGGTCGTATGCGAGTCCGGCAATGAAAAGAGCCACGGTGAAACCAATGCCGCTGAGCATGCACACACTTGCAAACGCCAACCACGAACTACCTTTAGGCAGGCGCACGAGTTTCGTGCGGATGGCAAGCCAAGAGAAAGAGAACACACCGAGGAATTTTCCGAGCACCAGACCCAGCATTACGGCAAGTCCGACACCAGAGAACAGGTTGTCGAAACCCATGCCTTGGAAAGATATTCCAGCGTTGGCGAAAGCAAAAACAGGGATAATCATAAAGCTTACCGGCGTGTGAAGGTTGTCCTCCATGTCCTGCAACGGGCTGATGACGTGGTCGGACGCCGTTTCAATCTGCTTCAGCATATCCACCTGCCTGTGGGTCAGGATACGCGCGTTAGAGTGCTTTCCGGTGATTGTCTGCTGCGGGAACGACGCCACGCACTCACGGATTTGTTCCACCGATTTCAGCACCGACGACTTTATTGTGGCAGGGATGCAGAAGGCAAGCGCCACACCCGCGATTGTGGCATGGATACCAGAGTTGAGCACCGCATACCAAAGCGCCAGTCCGATTGTCAAGTAGAACATCTTGGAGCGTATTCCCTTGATGTTTCCGATTATCAGCAACAGCAGCATGACACCGGCATACAGCAGATATGCCGCATCGAGATGAGCGGTGTAGCAAGTTGCGATTACTATGATTCCACCAAGGTCGTCGGCAACGGCGAGAGTGGCGAGAAACACCTTCAACGCCAACGGCACACGCTTTCCGAAAATCGACAGCACACCGAGCGAGAAAGCGATGTCGGTAGCCATCGGAGTGGCGAGACCACGCATCGCGTCGGCATCGGCAGGCGCACATAGCCAGAACACAAGCACGGGAATCAGCATACCGCCGCAAGCACCGATAAGCGGGAGCATCGCGTTGCGTGGCGACGACAGTTCGCCAACAAGAATCTCACGTTTTATTTCAAGACCTACGGAAAGGAAGAAAATCGCCATGAAGAAATCGTTGATGAGGTCGAGAATAGTCATCGTGTGACCTCCGTGGCTGAAAAGGTTGAAGTCGCCCACCGATAGGCTGACCGTTTGATTCCAAAATTCAAAATACGTTGCGCTCATCGAAGTGTTGGCAATAACCAGAGCCAGCACAGTGGCGGCAATCAGAAGCATGCTCGACGTCACATACGTGCGGAACATCTTCAAAAACCGAAAACTTTGTAACATTCTTCTATATATATGTTTCTAAAACAATGGCGGGCAGTCATAGCCCCAATCTTTTTCGGGAGCAAAATTAGGGAAATATTTCTGCATACACAAACGTGCCGCGGCACATAGTCAGCACCGCGGCACGTTTAAACCTTTCAGTCAGGGATTTGTGTCAGAACTTATAACCGATGGCGAAGTTCCATCCCTTGTTTTTCATAGACCAGCCCAAATCGTGCGCTCCAGCCACATTGCGCAGACCGCGCTGATAGCTGATGTTGAACACGTAGTGGTCCATCACCTCTACACCTGTGCCAATCTGCACACCGCAGTCAAAATTGCGGTGCTGCCACACGTCGTCGCCGTAATAGTCGCGTTTTCCAGTGATGTAAGAGTATCTTCCCGGAGTGTTGCTCGGCGCGCTGACCGCGATTGCCGTCACCTCGTCCTTACCGTCGCCGATTCCGAAGGAGAAGTATGGACCCGCTTCCACGTCCCACCGCACGGCGTTGGAGATGTTGAAATGGAACGAAGCCAGGACAGGGATTGAGAACGCATACCTGCGGGTGTGTCCGAGGTTTGTCTCAAGAGCGCGCCTGTCGGCGTCGTGGCGTATTGTAGAGTAGTCGTAACTGCGGTTCTCGAAATAGAAGCCCGGCTGCATGCTGAAGAAGTCGCGTATGTTAAGGTTCATCACCACGCCGGCAGTGAAACCGCGTTTCCAAGAGAAATTGCATTCCTCGCCAGCGTGTGGAATGTCGGCAGACAAATTTGATGAAGAAATGCCGAATCTCACCCCAAGGTCAATCATCTGGTCAGGCACAGAAGTGTCGGCGAATTCGGCAGCCGAGGCAGTCGCCGCCACAGCAAGCAAAGAAAGAGCAAAAAATATTTTTTTCATAACTGTCGTGATTAATTCTAATGTAAAGGTATCGTTTTTTCGTTAATATTGGCAACGTAATGCTACAAAACGCACATTTTTTCATCCTTTTGGATGAAAAAGACTACCTTTGTAGTCCATAAACCAAAAGAATATGAAAACAATAGCGATAAAATCATTGGAATCGTTGCCACAGGCAGCGGCCGAGTTTGTCGAAGCGATGGGCGACTACACCGTGTTTGCCTTCAACGGCGAGATGGGAGCCGGCAAGACAACGTTTATCAACGCGCTTTGCCGCGCGCTTGGAGTGGAGGACGACATCACCAACTCACCGTCGTTTTCAATCATCAATGAATATCGTTCGGACACTACCGCCGAACTGATTTATCATTTCGATTGTTATCGGTTGGAGAGCGTCGACGAGGCGGAGGACATCGGAGCGGAGGACTATTTCGACTCTGGTGCCGTGTGTCTTATCGAATGGCCGGAGCGCATAGAGGAACTGTTGCCCGCCGACACGGTCCGTGTCGACCTCAAAGAGCAGGAAGACGGCAGCCGCCTTCTGACAATGACCTTCCCGGAGGCGTGATGGACAGCACCGACACAGCCGTGCTTACGGCAATCACCGTGGTGTTTACGATAAGCGGACTCCTCGCAATTGCGGCGTCGCTGTTTAACTGGAACTGGTTTTTCAACACCCGCAACGCCCGTATGCTTGTGGGGCGCTACCGTCGCCGCACGGCACGTTGTGTCTATTTCGTGGCAGGCGTTCTGATTCTTGCGATGGTTGCGGCTATCCATTTGCGTCTGGCAGAAAAAATTTAGAAAATCGATAAAAACGATATATATTATGTCAACAAAAAAAGAAATTCCGGTGCTGCTCCTGACCGGTTATCTCGGCAGCGGAAAAACGACACTTGTAAACCACATATTGACAAATGAACGCGGCGTGAAGTTTGCCGTAATAGTGAACGACATCGGCGAAGTCAACATTGACGCCGACCTGATACAGAAAGGCGGAGTTGTAGGCGCAAAAGACGACAGCCTCGTTGCATTGCAGAACGGATGTATCTGCTGCACGCTCAAGATGGATCTCGTGGAGCAAGTCTACGACCTTGTGAAGTCGGGCAAGTTCGACTATATCGTGATTGAGGCGAGCGGCGTGTGCGAGCCGGCACCGATAGCGCAGACCATCTGTTCAATCCCGCGTCTCGGCGAGGCATACCGCAAGTATGGCATCGCCCGTCTTGACTGCATTGTGACGGTCGTCGACGCGCTGCGACTGCAGGACGAGTTTGGCGGCGGTGACAATCTTACGCGCAAGGATATCGGCGAGGAAGATATTGAAAATCTGATAATCCAGCAGATTGAATTCTGCAACATCATTTTGCTCAACAAGGCATCGATGGTCAGCCCAGACCAGCTGAAGCGCATCAAGGCCATCGTCAAGACAATTCAGCCGCAAGCCAAGATAATAGATTGCGACTATGCGAAGGTCGACCTTGACGAGATAATCAACACAGGGATGTTTCATTTCGAACGTGTGGCAACGTCGGCGGCATGGATTCGCGAGATAGAGCGTCCGTTGGATGAGATTGAGGCAGAAGAGCATCATCATCACGACGATGAAGAGGACCATGAACATGAACACGACCATGAACATGAACACGAGCATGAGCACGAGCATGACCATGAACACGAACATGAACACCATCATCACCACCATCATCACGAAGGCGGAGAGACGGAAGAGTACGGCATCGGCACGTTTGTCTATTATCGCCGTCCGGCGTTCGACATTCATAAGTTCGACCGCTTTATGTCAACAAAATGGCCTAAAAACGTGATCCGCGCCAAGGGTGTCTGCTATTTTGCCCACAACCGCGACATGTCGTTCCTCTTCGAGCAGGCAGGCAGCCAGAAGCAACTGTCGGAAGCCGGCTTGTGGTATGCCACCGCACCGGAGAACGAATTGGCGGAGATGATGAAGCAAGAACCTGGCTTGGCGCGCGACTGGGATGAGAAATATGGCGACCGCATGCAGAAAATCGTGTTTATCGGTCAGCATCTCGACAAAGCGCAACTTGCCCATGACCTTGACGAGTGTCTCGAAGAATAGAATATAAGGACAAAAAGAACCATATATATTGTATGAATAAACGATTTTTCAAGTCGCCTGAGTTTCTGGTGTGGCTCGGTTTCGGGCTGTCGGCGGCAGCGTTGCTGTCGTATGCCCTGTTGTATTCTCTGACCGCGGCAGGGTCTGTGGCAGGCATGTCGGGCGGAGTCACGGCATTGTGCTGGCTGACTGTCGTTGGCGGACTTCCCGGACTTGCACTTTCCGTTTGGTGTATGATGCGCTGGGTGTTGCTCGACACCCCAAAATGGCTGCACATAGCGAGCGTTGCGATTAGCGTCGTCAACATTCTGTTTCCTGTGCCCTCGTCAACGTTCCTGCTGGTGTCGTCGATGGTGGGCAAGGAAAATGTGGAGGTGAAGCTGCCGTCGGAGTCGGATAAAGAAATCAAGCCCGACATCGTTATCTCCATTGACTCGCGTAAAGGAGTGCTCACAGGCGAAGTGAAGAACGACAGAGTCAAAATCGACGCGCTGGAGCTTTCGCTCACCGACCTTGACTATGAAGGCAAGCTCGGCAAATGGGCATCCCGGATTCCGGAAAAAGCCAAGGTGACGTTTGAGGCTGATGAAAAGGCAAAATTTGACGAAGTGCAGAAGACTATGGACGCCCTCAGCACCGCCGGTGTGAAATTCAGAATGGCGGCAAAAGAATGACGCTTCTGCAAGAAATACAATAAAAGAAAAAACCCTCCGGAAGGAGGGTTTTTTGTGATATGAAAGGAAAAATTTTTATGCTTATTTAGCAAGGGCAGTAGCCACGTCGACGGCGCAAGCCACGGTGCATCCAACCATAGGGTTGTTACCGATTCCGAGGAATCCCATCATCTCAACGTGAGCAGGAACTGAAGAAGAACCAGCGAATTGAGCGTCAGAGTGCATACGTCCCATAGTGTCGGTCATACCGTAAGAAGCAGGACCGGCAGCCATGTTGTCTGGGTGAAGAGTACGGCCTGTACCACCACCAGAAGCTACTGAGAAATAAGGTTTGCCAGCGAGAGTGCGCTCCTTCTTGTAGGTTCCGGCAACAGGGTGCTGGAAGCGGGTAGGGTTGGTAGAGTTACCAGTGATTGACACGTCAACACCCTCTTTCCACATGATAGCCACACCTTCGCGAACATCGTCGGCGCCGTAGCATTTCACTTTAGCGCGAGGACCGTTTGAGTAAGGGATTTCCTTAACCACCTTGAGGTCGCCAGTGAAATAGTCAAACTCAGTCTGAACATAAGTAAAGCCGTTGATACGAGAGATGATCATAGCGGCGTCTTTTCCAAGACCGTTGAGGATTACGCGCAAAGGCTCTTTGCGAACTTTGTCGGCTTTGGCAGCGATTTTGATAGCGCCTTCAGCAGCAGCAAACGACTCGTGGCCAGCCAAGAAAGCGAAGCACTTAGTCTCTTCGCGGAGCAAACGTGCAGCGAGGTTGCCATGACCAAGACCAACCTTACGGTCGTCGGCAACAGAACCAGGGATGCAGAAAGCCTGGAGACCGAGACCGATAGCCTCAGCAGCCTCAGCGGCGTTTTTGCAGCCTTTCTTCAACGCGATGGCGCAACCAACAACGTAAGCCCATTTAGCATTCTCGAAGCAGATAGGCTGAGTTTCCTCACAAGTCTTGTAAGGGTCGATGCCGGCAGCGTCGCAGATAGCGTTAGCCTCTTCAATATCTTTGATACCGTTTTCGTTCAATGCAGCAAGAATTTGCTTGATGCGACGGTCTTGACTTTCAAATTTTACTTCTCTAATCATAAAGCGGTCCTCCTATTATTCTTTACGTGGGTCAATATATTTAACAGCTTCGTCGAAGCGGCCGTAGTGACCTTTTGCCTTCTCGATAGCCTCTTTAGGATCCTCGCCGTTTTTGATCATTTCCATCATCTTGCCGAGGTGGATGAACTCGTAACCGATAACTTGGTTTTCTTCGTCGAGAGCCATGCGAGTGCAGTAGCCTTCAGCCATTTCCAAGTAGCGAGTTCCAGTTTTTGTAGTACCGAACATTGTACCAACCTGGCTGCGCAGACCCTTGCCGAGGTCTTCCAAAGAAGCGCCAACAGCCAAACCGCCTTCAGAGAAAGCCGACTGAGTGCGGCCGTAAACGATTTGCAGGAACAATTCGCGCATAGCAGTGTTGATAGCGTCGCAAACGAGGTCGGTGTTGAGCGCCTCGAGAAGAGTCTTGCCAGGGAGGATCTCAGAAGCCATAGCGGCAGAGTGGGTCATACCTGAGCAGCCGATAGTCTCGACCAAAGCCTCTTGGATTATGCCTTCCTTAACGTTCAAAGTAAGTTTGCAGGCACCTTGTTGAGGAGCGCACCAGCCGATACCGTGAGTAAGTCCGCTGATGTCCTTGATTTCTTTAGAACGCACCCACTTGCCCTCTTCAGGGATTGGAGCGCAAGGGTGGTTGGCACCCTTCTTAACGCAGCACATTTGCTGTACTTCATGAGTGTAAATCATAACGCGTCTTAATTTAGTTCAAATAAAAAGATTCTATATATAAATTCTTCTGTCAATCTACCGATAATGCTTTTGCGAGTCGATATGCGCGCAAATATGTTGCAAAGATAATGCAAATTGGGCGAAGAAAGTTAAGAATATCTTTAAATTTAGTATTTTTGTGGAATGAAAAGGATTGCAATCAAGATAGGCAGCAATGTGCTCGCCCGGCGCGACGGCACGCTCGACATCACCAGGATGTCGGCATTGGTTGACCAGGTGGTCAGTCTGCGCCGCGCGGGAATGGAAGTGGTTATGATATCGTCGGGCGCCGTAGCCGCCGGGCGAAGTGAGATGCGTGGCGTCGACCGCCTTGACACGGTCAGTGCCCGCCAATTGTTTTCGGCGGTTGGACAGGTGAAGCTCATCAATCACTATTATGAGTTTTTCCGCGACTACGGCATGGCGTGCGGTCAGGTGCTGACGCTGAAGGAAAGCTTCTCGACGCGTCGTCATTATCTCAATCAGAAACATTGTATGGAAGTGATGCTTGAAAATGGAGTCATCCCCATTGTCAACGAAAACGACACAGTGTCGCTCACCGAGCTGATGTTTACCGACAACGATGAGCTGTCGGGACTCATCGCCACGATGATGGATATGGACGCGCTTGTGATATTGTCGAATATCGACGGCGTTTACGACGGCGACCCATCGTTGCCGGAGTCGCGCGTCATCCGCCGCGTAGAGCCCGATGCCCGGATGGATGTCGATGCCATAGTAGGGCAGTCGCGCTCCTCGTTCGGGCGCGGCGGCATGGGCACCAAATTCCGCACGGCGCGCAAGGTTGCCGACGAGGGCATCACCGTCTATATCGCCAACGGCAAACGCGAGAACGTGCTTACCGACCTTCTTCTTGACGGCGCAGATGTGCCCTGCACAGAGTTTGTGGCAGAAAGCCGCGGCGTGTCGAGCGTGAAGAAATGGATTGCCCACAGCGACGGCTTCGCCAAAGGCGAGATACGCATCAACCAGGGCGCCTACGACGCGCTGATGTCGTCGCAGGCAAGCAGCCTATTGCCGGTAGGAGTGGTTGCCGTAGACGGCGATTTTGAGAAAGACGACATTGTCAGAGTGCTTGCTCCCGACGGCCGTCAGTTTGCCGTGGGCCGCACAAGTTACGACAGCGACGAGGCACGCGCCGCCATAGGCAAGCAGGGACTGCGTCCAGTGATACACTACAACTATCTCTACATCGAACAGCTATAACCGACTATGAACGAAGATTTAAGAAAAATGCTTGAAGCCGCGCGCGAGGCATCGCGCGGACTCAACCGTTGCCAGGAAACCGACATCAACCGCTTGCTGCTCAGCGCGGCAGACAAAGTGGAGGCAGCCATCGACAAGATTCTTGCCGCCAATGCCACCGACCTTGCCCGTATGGACAAGGACAATCCGAAATATGACCGTCTGAAACTGACCCCCGACCGCATCCGAGCCATCGCCGCCGACATGCGCAGCGTGGCGTCGTTGCCGTCGCCCCTTCGCCGCACATTGGCAGAATGGACACAGCCCAACGGGATGCGAATAAGAAAAGTGTCGGTCCCATTCGGTGTGGTAGGCGTAATCTACGAGGCGCGTCCCAATGTCACGTTTGACGTGTTCTCGATATTGATGAAGAGCGGCAACGCCTGTGTGCTTAAAGGCGGCAGCGACGCCGACGCCTCCAACCGCGCCGCCGTCGACGTGCTTCGCGAGTCACTTCTCGCCGAAGGATTCGACGAGCATAGCGTCACCCTGTTGCCACCCGACCACGAGGCAACCCAAGAGATGCTTCAAGCCGTTGGCTATGTTGATTTGGTCATACCACGCGGCAGCAGCCGCTTGATACGCTTTGTGCGCGACAATGCCCGCGTGCCTGTAATAGAGACCGGCGCCGGCGTGTGTCATTGCTATTTTGACGCGTCGGGCGATTTGCAGAAAGGCAGCGCCATTGTGAGCAATGCAAAGACGCGCCGTGTCAGCGTGTGCAACGCCCTCGACTGTCTGCTCATCGACCGCGCCCGTCTTTCCGACCTACCCGCCCTTGTGGCGCCGATGGCGGCAAAGCACGTAGTGGTGCGTGCCGACGAAGAGGCTTATGCAGCGTTGGAAGGCAAGTATCCCCACCTTGAACATGCCGACGACAGCGACTGGGGAAAAGAATATCTCGACTATAAAATGTCGGTGCGCACGGTCGACGGTCTCGGCGGCGCGCTTGACCACATCGCCCGCCACACGTCGCATCACAGCGAGAGCATCGTGGCAGAGGATGCCGACGCTTGCCGCCTGTTCTCACAGGAGGTCGACGCAGCGTGTGTCTACACCAACCTTCCCACGGCGTTTACCGACGGCGGTCAGTTCGGCTTTGGCGCAGAGATAGGCATCTCGACGCAGAAACTGCATGCCCGCGGCCCTATGGCGCTGCCCGAGATGACCACCTACAAATATGTAATCTCAGGCGACGGGCAGACGCGCGATTAAAAAAAGAAGCGTGCGGTGCAGTAATCGATATGCATCCGCGTTTACGTTAATATCACATAATAGAAAAAACGATGAAAATGTATCAGAAATTTATGGCGGCAGCAGCGATGGCATTGGCTCTCGTGTCGTGTGGCGCGGGAAAACAAGCCACCATTGCCGACCTCGGAGGAGAATGGGTGATCACGTCGGCCGACGGCAATACCCTCAATGCGGAAACCACACCGTTTATCGGCATCAATGCCGCCGACGGCACAGTTTATGGCAGCACCGGCTGCAACAATCTTGTCGGCACTCTCGACAAGAACCAGAAACCAGGAACGGTTGATTTCAGCCAACTCGGCTCCACTCGCATGATGTGTGCCGACATGACGTCGGAACGCATAGTGATGGATATGCTCAACAAGGCAAAAGGATATAAATTCAACGGCAAGTCGGAGTTGCAGCTCACCGATGCCCAAGGCAATGTCGTGGCGCTGCTGCAGAAACGCAACGGCAAGATGAGCGAGTCGGGTCTGCAAGGCGAATGGAAGATTCTGTCGGCAGACGGAATGCCGGCATCGGGCGAAAGCACCCCGACAATCTGGTTTGACACAGAGGAGAACCTGACGCACGGCAATGCCGGCTGCAATACGTTCAACGGCGAGTATACCGTTGGCAAAGACCAGGCGCTTAGATTCGGAACGATGGCAGTCACCATGCGTATGTGTGACGACATGGAGTTTGAACAGAAGTTCCTGCAGGTGCTCGACCAAGTTGCTACGTTCGGCAAATTGCCAAACGGCAACGCCGGACTCTTCGATGAGAACGGCCGTCTCTTGATAGAGCTTGCCCGATAGCATCAACACTCTTTCTACAATAACATTTGTGAAATTTCCACGACGCAATGCCGTGGAAATTTTTTTAGTCGCTTATGCTATCGGTTGTCGCGAGGGAATGCTCCGGTTTGTTTGAAAAACGATGGTGGATAAAAGAAAGTTAGAGGAAAAATGATTACCTTTGTGCATCTTGGCAATAGACATTAGAAAAAACATAAATGAAAAGGACTTTTTTAGCAATATTGTTGTTGGCAGCAGCCACGCCTTGGGGAGGCGCGGTGGAGACTGCATCCGGGAAATTGTCGACGGTGATTGGAGAAGATGCAGTGTCTGTTACAGAATTGTCGCTTACAGGCACGATGGACGCACGCGATTTCAAGTATATATCCGATTCGATGCCGCAGTTGTCGGTGCTCGACATAAGTGGCGTGACAATAGAGGAATACTCCGACAGGGAGCCCCTGTTTGCCAATTTTACATATTATCCAGCAGACGAGTTGCCTAAATATTCGCTGATGGGCAAGCCGCTCACATCAGTGTCGCTTCCGTCGACGCTGACATCCATCGGCGAGGCGGCGTTTGCAGGCTGTGCCGAACTGGCAGAAATCAGTCTTCCGTCTACGGTCGCCACGATAGGCAACTATGCATTTTCAAGTGCGTCAAAACTTGCGGATGTCAAAGGCGGCGAGGGCGTCCGCACGATAGGCGACTATGCGTTCAGCCGCGACGCCGCATTGACAACGGTTGCGACGCTGCCGCAGGTTGAGACCATCGGCGGACATGCGTTCAGCGGATGCTCTCAGATGGCGGACTTCACGTTTGCCCCATCGCTGCGCACTATTGGCGAGAGCGCGTTTGCCGGCAGCGGACTGACGTCGGCCGACATGAGCGGATGCACGTCGCTCAGCGTTGTCGGCGCATGGGCATTTGCCGACAACGGTTCGCTATGCGAAGTTAATATGCCAGCGACGATAACATCGTTGGGCGAGGGCGCGTTTTTCTATTCATCGGCATTGCAGCAAGTGGCATTGCCTGAGGGCCTTGTGAAAATCAACGAATACACATTCATGGGCGGCAAGGCAGTCGCCACGGTGACACTTCCGGAAGGCTTGAAAGAGATAGGCGACTATGCGTTCAGCGACTGGACAACGGTTCGGGAAATCATCATTCCATCGACGGTTGAATATATCGGCGACCGCGCCATGCGCAATTGGAACAGCCTCGCGGAGCTGACAAGCAATGCCGTCACGCCTCCTGAGCTTGGCGACAATGTTTGGGAGAACGTAGACTATGAGAAAGTAAACCTCACCGTTCCGGCAGCCGGCGAGATGGCTTACAGGCTTGCGGAGCAGTGGCAGGATTTCTTCAAATCATCGTCGGCAAAACCGTTGGCAGCGGAGAGCCTGCGCGTGGCGGTTGACGGCGATGTGGTGACAATTACCAGCGACGAAGAGATAAGCACGGTGCAATTGTTTGACATGAGCGGCATCTTGCTGCAGTCGGCTGCACCGCACAGCCAGCAGTTCTCATTGACGCTGTCGGGCTACAGCGGCAGAGCCTACGTGGTGCGCTGCGTGTCGGGTGGCAATGAAAAAATCATAAAAATAAGCAGACAATAAATACATTATGGGCAAAAATAAATTGAAGAAATTCGGGGAGATGGAAACATTCCCCAACGTGTTCCAATATCCATTCGCAGAATTGCAGAAAGGGCCGTTTCCATTGAAAGGAAAGTGGAACACAGAGTTTTTCAAGAACGACAACCCCATAGTTCTGGAACTTGGTTGCGGCAAAGGAGAATATGCCGTCGGCATGGCAAAAAAATTTGCCGATCGCAACTTCATCGGAGTCGACATCAAAGGCGCCCGGATGTGGACCGGCGCCAAGCAGTCGGTGCAGGAAGGCATCGCCAACGTAGCGTTTCTCCGCACGAGTATCGAACTAATCGCCTCCTTCTTTGAAGCCGGCGAGGTGTCGGAAATCTGGATAACGTTTCCCGACCCCCAGATGCAGAAAGTCAACAAACGCCTGACGTCGACCCGCTTCATGCAACTCTATCGCCAGATATTGAAAGACGGCGGACTCGTGCATCTGAAAACCGACAGCCCGTTTCTTTATGCCTATACCGACGCCATGGTGCGTCTGAACGGCTTCGCCACCGAGGTCAACACCGACGACCTTTATCACAGCGGACTTGCCGACGATATCCTCGAAATCCGCACGTTCTACGAACGCCAATGGCTTGCCCGCGGCTTGACAATAAAATACATCAACTGGCATCTTGACGCCACCACGGCGCTTCAGGAGCCTGAAATCGACATAGAGAAAGATACCTATCGCAGTTTCTCGCGCGGGTATCTTGAAACAGACCCTCAATATTCAAAGTAACAATTATGGAAGAAAGACTATATCCCGCACTAATTACCGAGGCTTTGCGCAACGTCCGCTACCCAGGCAACGGCAAAGACCTTGTAGAGAACAATATGGTTGAGGACGACATCCGCATTGACGGAATGAACGTGTCATTCTCTTTGATTTTTGACAAATCGACCGATCCGTTTATCAAAAGTGTTGTCAAGGCCGCTGAAACAGCCGTCAAGACTTATGCCAGCGAGAATGCCTGCATAGAGGGCAACATCAGTGTGAAGTACCGCCAGAACGTAGAGCAGCCCGCTAAGATGCTCCCCGGAGTGAAAAACATCATCGGGGTCTCGTCAGGCAAAGGCGGAGTAGGCAAATCCACCGTGGCAAGCAATCTTGCCGTGGCGCTTGCCAAGCAAGGCTACAAGGTGGGGCTGCTTGACGCCGACATCTTCGGACCGTCGGCTCCAAAGATGTTTGGAGTAGAGGATGCCCCCGTGTATATGGATGAGGTAGGCGGCCGCAACCTTATCGCACCCGTAGAGCAATATGGCGTAAAAGTGCTGTCGATAGGCTTCCTCGTAGACAAAGACAACGCCGTGCTTTGGCGCGGCGGCATGGCAAGCAACGCCCTGAAGCAACTCATCGGCGACGCCAATTGGGGCGACCTCGACTATTTTGTGATAGATATGCCCCCAGGAACGAGCGACATCCATCTGACGCTTGTGCAGACCCTTGCCATCACCGGAGCCGTAGTGGTCACCACTCCGCAGGAAGTGGCACTCGCCGACGCGCGCAAGGGCATCAGCATGTTTCAAAGCCCGCAGGTCAACGTGCCGGTGCTCGGCATCGTGGAGAATATGGCATGGTTCACTCCAGCGGAACATCCGGAAGAGAAATACCATATTTTCGGCAACGGAGGCGGCAAACGCCTTGCGGAAAAGCTTGGAGTGGATTTGTTGGCACAGATACCGCTTGTGGCAAGCATCTGCGACGGCGGCGACCAAGGCAAGCCAGCTGCGCTGCAGAACACCGTCAGCGGCGAGGCGTTCAACACGTTGGCGCAGCGAGTGGTGGAGGCTGTCGACAAGCGCAACCGCGAACTTCCGCCGACACATAAAGTTGACGTTTCGAAACGTTAACCATTGTGGGCGCGGATGTTGCCCACAAGGATTATAATTTTGCAATGTAAAAACAAAACGACAATGAAAATAGGAGACAAAATACCGGAAATGCTTGGCGTCGACGCCAACGGCAAAGAAGTGAAGGCATCCGACTATGCCGGAAAGCGTCTTGCCATCTATTTCTATCCGAAAGACAACACTCCCGGCTGCACCGCCGAGGCATGCAGCCTGCGCGACGGCTACGACGCCCTCCGCAGCGCAGGATATGAGGTGATAGGAGTGAGCAAGGACAGCGCGGCATCGCACGGGAAGTTTGCCGCCAAACACTCGCTTCCGTTCACGCTTATCGCCGATACCGACACCACGCTCAACCAAGCGTTCGGCGTGTGGCAGAAAAAGAAGATGGCAGGACGGGAGTATATGGGTACGGTGCGCACCACGTTTCTTGTTGACGGCGACGGCACCGTGACCGACATTATTGCAAAAGTAGACACCAAAAACAGTGCCTCGCAGATTCTTGAAATAATAAACAAAAAAGCATAACTATGGAGAAAGCAACAGACAAGACAGCAGCTGCAAGCGAGAAGCTTAAAGCTTTGCAGAATGCGATGTCGAAGATAGAAAAGGACTATGGCCGCGGAGCGATAATGAAACTCGGTGACGACAATATAGAAAATATCGAGGTGATTCCTTCAGGCATCATCGGACTTGACTACGCACTCGGCGTGGGCGGCTATCCCCGCGGACGTATCATTGAAATCTACGGTCCGGAATCGTCGGGAAAGACCACGCTCGCCATCCTTGCCATCGCCCAGGCGCAGAAGCAGGGCGGCATAGCAGCCATCATCGACGCAGAGCATGCGTTTGACCGCTTTTATGCCGAGAAACTTGGCGTTGACGTCAACAACCTTTGGATTTCGCAGCCCGACAATGGCGAGCAGGCACTTGAAATCGCCGACCAGCTTATCCGCTCATCGGCAATCGACATAATCGTTATCGACTCTGTTGCGGCGTTGACACCAAAAGCCGAAATCGAAGGAGTGATGGGCGAAAAGCAGATGGGTCTGCAGGCGCGTTTGATGTCGCAGGCTCTCCGCAAGCTTACAGCCACAATCTCAAAGACCAACACCACATGTATCTTCATCAACCAGCTGCGCGACAAAATCGGCGTGATGTGGGGATCGCCGGAAACCACTACCGGAGGCAATGCCTTGAAGTTCTACGCTTCTGTGCGTCTTGACATCCGTCGCACCAGCGCTATCAAGAACGGCGAGGACGTGCTTGGCTATCAGACAAAAGTAAAGGTTGTGAAAAACAAGGTTGCGCCTCCATTCCGCAAAGCTGAGTTTGAGTTGACATTCGGCGAAGGCGTGTCGCACAGCGGCGAAATCCTTGACCTCGGTGTGAATCTCGGCATTATAGCCAAGAGCGGATCATGGTTCTCCTACGACGGAACTAAGCTCGGACAGGGCCGCGATGCCGTGAAACGTCTGATTGGCGACAACCCGGAGCTTGCCGAAGAACTTGAGGCAAAAATCAAGGCAAAACTTTTCCATAAGGATGATGCCGACGACAGCGCGGAACCGACCGACGCTCCGGCAGCAGAATAAAAAACAAAAAAAGCAATGAAAATCGCAATCATTGGATGCGGCAATATGGGCGGCGCGATCGCAAGAGGTCTCGCTGCCGATGCTGTTTTTGCGTCAGAGCATACAATTGCGGCGAGCAACCGCACACAGCCCAAACTCGACGCCATCAAGGCTGAATATCCGCAGATAGAGACGTCGACCGACAATTGTCAGGCAGCCGCAGCCGCCGACATCGTTGTAATAGCCGTTAAGCCATGGCTCATCGACAGCGTTGCAGAAGGCTTGCGCCCTGTGCTGACCTCCAGCCAGACCATCGTGTCGGTGGTGGCAGGAGTGCCGTTCAGCCATCTTCGCGAACTCTTCGACACAGCTACGCTTTTCCGCGTGATTCCCAACACCGCCATCGCCATCGGCGAAAGTATGACCGTAATAGCCGACGACGGAGCGGACAGTGGACAATTGGCAGTGGTGACCGACATTTTCAACCGTCTCGGCGAGACTCTTGTCGTGGAAGAGCGACTGCTTGACGCGGCAATGGCGCTTGGCTCGTGCGGCACGGCGTATGCCTTGCGCTACGTGCGTGCGGCGATGGAAGCCGGCGTGGAGCTTGGGCTTTATCCCGGTCAGGCAAAGAAAATTGTGGCGCAGACAGTCAAGGGAGCTGCCAGCCTGTTGCTTGCCCGCGGCACACATCCGGAGGAGGAGATAGACAAGGTGACCACCCCAGGCGGCTTCACAATAAAAGGCTTGAACCGCATGGAGGCTTGTGGATTCAGCAACGCCGTGATTGAAGGCTTGAAAGCATCGATAAAATAGTGCTCGTCCGACATTTTGAATTTGCCAAACTTGCAACGATTCTGGTCCTTCTTCGGATTCGCAACACCAGAATGTTAAAATATGAAGAAATGAAAAAAAAGATTTCTTGTTTGATTATGTGTGCTGTGACCTGTGCTGCGCTTGCGCAAACCACAGGAGATGAGGCTGGGCATACTTGGATAGATTTGGGGTTGCCCAGTGGAGTTAAATGGGCTTCTACCAATGTTGGTGCAAATCGTCCACAAGACGATGGCGACTACTATGCATGGGGCGAAACGACTGTGAAGACAGACTTTCGATGGGCTACCTACTCGCATGGGACAGGGCAAAATTCGCTCACGAAGTATTCTAATTCAGATGAGTTGTTGTCGCTTGAAGCCGCCGATGATGTCGCTTTCAAAGCATGGGGCGGCGCATGGCGTATGCCAACCAAGGAAGAATGGGAAGAGCTCCAAGAGCATTGTGTCTGGACCTGGACTGAAGACTACAATAAAACAGGCGCAGCGGGATATGTGGTTGCGAGCAAGAACGGTGACGCCTCACTCTTTTTGCCTGCGGCAGGATGCTGTTATGCGAATCTGATAAACGAGAAAGGCGTGCATGGATACTATTGGTCGAGTTCGCTTTTCAAAAGCTCTTCTTATAGTGGCTCAGCCTACCAGTTGCAGTTTATTCGGGCTTATGTCAAATCTGATTGGAACCACACACGCTATTATGGATCATCTGTGCGTGGCGTGTGTAATGCCCCGTCGTCAACGATTGAGGGCATCACACAGTCAGAATGCCACATATCTGTGATTGGCGGCAAAATCCATTGTGGTCAGGAATTCCGTGTCTATGACCTTTACGGGCGGGATGTGACACATCAGAATGGTTCTCTTCCTAAAGGGGTATATGTAGTGCAGACAGAAAACAGCAGAGAGAAAGTCGGAGTCTTCTGATGAGATTCTTGAGTCGGAAAAATGACAATATGGTTAAAATGAAAAAGACATCAATTATAATTGCGTTGGCATACGCGCTGGGCATCATTCTTCCATTTTCCTCGGCAAAAGCGGAGAAGGTGCAATATTGGGCGAAAGGCGTCAGTGAAGATGCAGGCTGGTACAACACCTTTCAGTTTACGAATGGCTGCTGGGCAGCGGTTAGTAGCAACATGATAGCATGGTGGCAGGATCGCATAAAGGAAACGTATATCTACACTGGGAAATGTTGGGACCCAGAGGAGGTCAATCGGGAATTTGATCGCAACACTTATTTCAATGATGGTGGTGACTATGTATATAAAGCTCTCGACTGGTATCTGCACGAGACGCATCCAGCCATCGCTTACACACGTACCAACCTCTATCAGAGCTACCTCTTTGAAGACGACTACGATAATCCTATCATCTTCACGCGAGGCTATATAGATTCCAACGAAGCGATATTTACTGATGTGTTGCTGCGCTATTTCACTACGGGTAACTACGTTGCGCAAATTCGTGACATGAACCACGCTTGGACTTTGTGGGCGATAGAAGTGGATACTGAAACCAACACCATCACGCGTATATGGGTGACGGATTCTGTTCCCAATGACCGCAATAACCCCAAAAAGGAGATACATGCCCTCGATTCAAAACGCTATAAAGACCTTTTCTATTTCGAACGGGGAATCTACGATGAGGAGAACAATTCTTGGGGAGTTCAGGCCATTCACCCAGCGGAATTGACATTCTTTGGCATAGAAGGCCGGTTTTTGGTTGATGCCAACGGAGAACCCGTGTTTGAACAGAAGCCTTGATTGCCGACCAAAGAAGAGGCTGTGTCGAAACAGGCGCAGTATCCATATTTGCATTTCTTGTTTCAATATTGATTAAAATAGAGAAAAAGACATCGGAAATAGCGAAACTGCACTCGGTTGGGTGCGTTTTTGCATAAAATATGCACTGAATGTAGTGCATATTTGCAGAATATTCGTATCTCCCGACTTCGTTGTTTAAAAGATGAGTATTGTAACTTATTGATAGATAATACGTTGTATCTTTGTATCACTTATTGTTGGGTGACACGATGACGAAGTGGGGGGAAGTCTAATGCTCCGAACCTTTTGTGTCTCGCTTTTTAATCTGTTCAAAGTCGGAATGAATAGAGGATATGTTGTTCTCGTATATCATCATTTCCGATTGTTTGAGTTATACACCGCCCATCCTTTAATCGTCAATAGATATTTCTGACGAGGATGACGTGGCTTGTCGGGGTAGAGCATAGAAACAAATCCCTCTTTCATGGCGGGATTAAGTGAGTATTCCATAAAATTCTCACGATTCTTTAATCCTACGGAAGCCATCATCTCTTTGACAGATAATCTATTGTTTGCAATCGCCTTTATTAAGCGGCTGATATTCTCATTATCTATCTGCAATGGATTGTCTGAGCTTGTCGGGGTACTTGTCGGGGTACTTGTCGGGGTGGAGATACCTATGTCTTTAGGAGCATTAATCACCATAAAACGATTTCTCAACTCGTTGTTTTCTCCCATCAATAGGTTGCGAAAGAATCGTTCCAAATAGACAGACTCCCTTTTGATGCCCTTTTGTATATTTTGATAATTGGCTCTAACCAACGCATTTCGGAAATACCAAGAATGATTGGCAAAAAGGTCGTTCTCAACATTGAATCCCATTGAGCGTAAATACTGTATGGTGAACACTGCTGTTGTTCGGGTATTGCCTTCTCCAAACGGATGAATTTGCCACAACCCAGATACGAATTTGGTAATATGACTTACTATTTGATTTACATCCAATCCTATATAATCAAATGCCTTTTCTTGCTCAAGATCATACTCTATGGCTCTGCGAATGTCGGGAGCAGATACATAGAGCACCGTGTCGCCACGAAGCACCCATTCTTTTTTGGTGATATTGTAATCTCTGATTTGTCCGGCAAACTTGAATACACCATCAAATATCCTTCGATGAATGGCGGTCAATCCAGCTACAGTGAAAGCAAACGAACGTTCATTCAATAGCTTGGTTATATTGGCGGAAACTTTATCGGCTTCTTCCGTCACATTGTCCTTTTTAGTACGAATATCTTTTGAATCGTAGTAACTCTTGATAAGTTGCTGTACTTCATCAATGGTTATGTCTCCCTCAATATGTTTGCGAGCGGTTTCAATAAGATATTCGGATGGCTTCAAGCCATCTACCGCCTGAAGTCCTATTGCTGTTTGCCACGCATAGCCTTTTTCACGCTTTTGCGGCTCGTTTTGTTGGATGTATTCGTCGAATTCACTCATTAGATTATTGCCAGTTGAAATAAAATCAATAATATTTATTCTAATTGCTTTCTATAAACAGAATCTAAAGTATTTCCATTTTTATCTTTCCATACTAACCAGCCATTATTGCTGCTGCCAATACAGAAATCTGCGGCAGTACTAGGACTTGAAAAAGTTTTATCCGATGTCAATACTAGGATTTCGTTTTCATTGGAAGTGTAGTCTTGGAGCATCTTTTTCCGTTTTTCTTTCCAGTTAAAAGACGGCACCATTGTTGGGGCTACAATACTCCCTTTTAGGACTGTAAAGCCCTCGGAACTGTAGAAGCCCTTTGCATTGCACCCTCTACCTTTGGTGTAGAATATATGTTCTTCTTTGGGTTGTGACAATTCAAAAATATTGCAACCGATAAATGATGCCAGAAATTTCACATCTTCGAAAAATTCATCCATTGAGTCTTGTTGATGCTCTGGTAGATTAGGTGCTTTAGGGATTTGTTTATTATCGCTTAAAACAAAAGCGTTTGCTTTCTTGGCTTCAGTTATCGCTTTATATTCTATGTATTGTACATCAACTTTAGTCATATCGGCATCTTTCGATACGAATATGAGTGCTTTTTGCCAAAACGATTTTTTGCTATCATGGTCTTTTACACGTTCTTTAAAGTTCTCCGTTTCACCTATATACGCCTGTGGTTTGGTTAACTCATCTTCTCCCAGTAATATGTAAAACGCAGGTTTTTGCAACTTTTCTTGTGTATTCAGATAAGAGAGGTTGGAACGTGGCACGACAAACATTTGGCAAATCTTGTTGCTAATGAATGCATATTGAGTTCCTTTCGGGTCTCCATCAATTAAATATGTTGTTATTGTCTTTCCCATTGTTATTCATTGTGGATTGTTACATTTGCAGTTGTATTTGTAATCGAATTTTTTTGCATGAAATACCTAATTTGGTGTGAGGCATAACACATTTGATAGCTGCCTCTTCTTAATGCAAATATACACCATTATTGAATATAAATTACTATTTTTTGCTGAGTTTGACAGTTTTGATTGTAATTAGCAGATATACAGAAGTTTGTGGAGGTAGAAAAGTTGCTATATGAAACAGTGGTGATTGTTTTAACATTACTTTAACACTTGTGGCACGCCCGATAGTTGGCACGTATTTGTGTCGGCGTGGATATCTGCCTGTTAATACGTGTTTTAGTTTGATTCTGCAGATTCTCAGTTAGGGGTATGTTGTTGAAGACATGGATATATCCAAGGCCTCCGGCACGCTGGCTACGCTCCGCGTGCTGGGTTACGGAAGAGTGTCGTCGCTATGCGACGAAGTTTCCACAATCGCTCTTTGGCGTTTTTTTGCGGCAGTTTGTGCAAACAATAATAAATTCGGTCGATAGGTTTTGGAATGATGGTTAATATGATTTACCTTTGTGATGCCTTTGCGTAAGAAAAAGACAATATTTTTATGTGGTTGAGTCTCGCTTTTCTGTCGGCGGCACTTCTTGGGCTTTACGACGTGGCAAAAAAATACTCTTTGCGGGAAAATGCCGTCATCCCGGTGCTTTTCTGCAACACGTTGTTTTGTGCGCTGATATTTCTTCCCTTCATCGTAGCCTCGCATACCGGCATCCTTGGCAGCGAATCGCTGCTGTGTGTCGACAACTGGCAATGGCAAGAACAGCGGTTTATCGTTCTGAAATCCTTTATTGTACTGTCGTCGTGGATATTGGGCTATTATGCCATCAAACATCTTCCGATTACTATCGTAGGTCCGGTCAACGCCACCCGTCCCGTGCTGACTCTGCTCGGCGCGCTTATTATCTTCGGCGAGCGTCTTAATGGTTGGCAATGGGCAGGCGTGCTCCTTGCCGTCACGTCGTTCTACATGCTCAGCCGCAGCGGCAAGAAAGAAGGCATCCGTTTCAGTCATAACCGATGGATATATTATCTGGTGGCGGCAGCACTTCTGGGAGCCGTAAGCGGGCTTTACGACAAGTTTCTGATGTCGCCCACGGGAGCCGGCATCCGTGCGATTACCGTGCAGTGCTGGTATAACTTCTATCAGTGCGTGATAATGGGCATTGTGCTTCTTGTGGTGTGGTTGCCTCAGCGCAAGGCCTCGCCGTTCCGCTGGCGTTGGTCGATAATGCTGATTTCAGTGTTTATCACCCTTGCCGACGCCGCATACTTCTATGCTCTGACCTATCCCGACGCAATGATTTCAGTGACCTCCATGGTGCGCCGCGGCAGTGTGATAGTATCGTTCTGCTTTGGCGCGATGATTTTCAGGGAGAAGAATCTGCGGTCGAAAGCCGTCGACCTCTGCCTGGTGTTGCTCAGCATGGCGTGTCTGTGGATAGGAGGACATTAAGAGAAAGAAAACAAATGATAAAATATATTGTATGAAAAATTTTTTACTGACAGCAGTTATCGCAGCATCGGCAGCGATGCCGGTGATGGCAGGCACAGCTTTGCCTTATAGCGAGACGTTTGACACCGCCGCCGATTTTGCGACGATGACCGTCGTCGATGCGAACAGCGACAACAAGACGTGGTATCACAGTGACTACTACAAGTCGGCAATGATTGATTATTCCGACGACAGCAGCATGGACGACTGGCTGATTCTGCCAGCGTTCAGTCTCGCCCCCGGCGGCACGTATACCTTCGAGATGGATGCCCGGTGCTACAGCAGCTTCTTGGGCACAGAGCGTTTTGAGGTGAAGATGGGCACCGCCGCCACCGCCGCCGCGATGACAGAGACCGTTGTGGGAGAAACATTGCTTAAAACAGATAAATTTCAGCACTTCACTCAAAAAATCACTGTTGCGACAGCCGGAACATATTATATCGGCATCCACTGCATCTCTGACGCAGAACGCCGCGGCATGTTGGTTGACAACATTGCTTTGTCGGCCGGCGTGGCAGCGGAAAGCCCAGCAGCGGTAACCGACCTTACGCTGACGCCAGAGCCAACGGGTCTGAACAAGGTGACAGTGTCGTTTACCGCACCTGCTCGCACGTCGACCGGAGTGTCGTTGACGGCATTGGACAAAGTGGAAATTTATCGCGACAAGGCACTTATAAAGACCATCAGCCCTGTGGCTCCCGGACAGCCTGTCACGTTTGTCGACGAGACCGTCACTGTCGGCAACCACAGTTATATGGCAGTGGCTTACAGTGCGACAGGACGCGGTTTGGAAGCGTCGGCCGACGTATTTGTCGGGCCCGGCAAGCCCTCAGCCGTCGGCAATTTCAAGGTCAAGGAAACGACGCCCGGCGATGTGGAAATCACATGGAGCGCCCCGACAACCGATGAGAAAGGCAACCGCATAGACCCGTCGCTGATCACCTATAAGGTGGTTAGTTACGAAATTGTGCTCGACAGCTATTTCACAGAGTCAGACATCGTGGAAGGACTTGCCGACACCCGTTACGTCCACCATGCCATAGACGCCGGCAAAGGTCAGCGTTTCATTGCCTACGGTGTGTATGCAGAGACAATCTCGGGCAAGTCTACAGCCGTCAAGACCGCACTCTTCCCAGTGGGAACAAACTATTCCGTTCCGTTTGCAGAGTCATTTGCCGGAGGCAAGGCATCGTCGTTGTGGCGCTCTGAAGTGGCCAAAAACCAGTCGACCGCCCCGGCGTGGACGCCGCTTACCGATGAAGACGTAGCCGACCTCGCATCGCGCGACGGTGATGGCGGATATGTAGCCATGCTTGGCGAAAACACCGACGACAGCGCCCGTTACTACAGCGGCAAAATCGATTTGTCGGGCTTGCAGAATCCGGTGCTCTCATTCTATACGTTCAACTTCGGCAACGGCAGCAACAACGACGATGAGAACGTGCTTGAAATCTATGGCGGCACAGGCTCGGGCTTCAATCTCATCAAGAGTATGGAGATAAAAGAAGTGGGTGAATACGGATGGAACAAGGTGATTCTTCCGTTGACAGCATACAAGGATAAGGTGGTGCAAATCGTGTTTACCGGAGTCACGAAAAACTATCTTGCCATTCCGTTGGATGCCATAACAGTAGGCGAGGCTCCGGCACGCGACCTTGCGGCAGTCAGTCTGAGCATTCCCGAGACTGTGACAACAGGACAGTACTTCGACATTGAAGTCGATGTGGAAAATGCAGGAACGCAGTCCGTCGGCGGCTATGTAGTGGAGCTGTACCGCAACGGCGAGAAGATTCAGGAGGCAGAAGGTCCGGAACTCTATTCGTGCACACGGACGCAAGTGGGATTCTCCGACCGACTGGAAGTAATCGACAACGGCGACAACGAGTACTATGCCAAGGTGGTGTGTGAAGGCGATGAGAATCCAGCCAACAACACAACCGCTGTGGTCAAAGCCGTGGCAGAAGCTCCGGAATATCCTGTGGCAACCAACCTTAAAGCCACACGCAGCGGCAATGCCGTCACTCTGACATGGACAGCCCCCGACCTCAGCACCGCGAAGCCGGAAGCAACCACCGACTCGTTTGAGGCTTATGAGTCGTTTGCCACACAAGGAGTTGGCGGATGGACATTCACCGATATGGACAACGCCCAGGTGGGTAAGTTCAAGGACATCACATTCCCAGGCATCACCTATGAGGGCTCGGTGCAGTCGTTCTGGGTAATGGACGCGTCGATGGAAGGAGCCAACGCCTCGTTTGCCGCGCATTCGGGCAAAAAATATATCGCGCAGATATTCAATTACGACGGTTCGCAGTGCGATGACTGGGCAATCTCACCCGAACTGAAAGGCATCGCCCAGACAGTATCGTTCTATGCCAAGAGTTATTCGTCGATACCAAGTTATGCCGAGACGTTTGAGGTGCTTTATTCCACCACCGACACGTCGACCGACCATTTCGTGAAACTCGGCACATACGAGAATGTGCCAAACGCATGGACACGCTATGACGTGGCATTGCCGGAGGGAGCAAAACATTTCGCCATCCGTTGCGTCTCTGAAGGATGCTACATGCTGTTTGTCGACGACGTTACGTTTGTCGCCGCCGGCGCCACCCACGGACTGGAAGTGGAAGGCTACAACGTGTACCGCAACCGTCAGAAAATTACGGAGCAGCCTGTTTCTGGAACACAGTTTGTCGACACCGCGGCTTCCGACGGAGAGAACAAATATATGGTCACCGTGGCATACAATAAAGGCGAGTCGGTACCCGGCAACGAAGTAGTGGCAGGAGAGGCAGGCGTTGAGGCAGTGGACGGCGACAATGTGGCGGTCACAACCCTCGACGGCAAGATTGTGGTTGACGGAGCAACCGCGCAGACCGTCGTCATGCAGCCTAACGGAGCCATAGTCTATACAGGCACAGACCGCCACGTTGAGGTGGCGGTGGCACAGGGAGTGTATATCGTAAAAACAGGCGTTAAAGTAGCGAAGGTAATCGTGAAATAGTCCACGCTGAAACATATCGGCGCGGGCGGGTCACAAGGCAGTGTCCCGCCCGCGTTTTTTTGTGGCAATACATACATCAACCAATTGTTTTTGCAATACCGATGAAGAAAGATTTTGCGGATTGGCGGAAATGTTTTTACTTTGTAGGAGCGAACCAAAACATAGAAGCCTGCTATGGGTTTTGAAAAAGTAAGACATATCGACCTGCCTAAGATCTGCGATCCTCGCGGCAACCTGTCGTTTCTTGAGAACGGCGGGGTTGTCCCGTTCCCGATTGCGCGCACATACTGGGTCTACGACGTGCCTGGCGGTAAGAAGCGTTTCGGCCACGCGTTCCACCGACAGGAGGAACTGATAATCTCGTTGTCGGGAAGTTTCGACATTGTGCTCAACGACGGTTCGGAAGAGCGCCGTTACCATATGGCACGGTCGTACTACGGACTTTATGTGCCACGGATGATGTGGCGCGAACTCGACAATTTCTCGACCAACTCGGTGGCGCTGATTTTGGCGTCGACGCCGTATGACGCCTCCGACTATATCGAGGATTTCAACCTTTATAAAACGACTTTGGCCAATGGAAAATGACAATCACGCAACTGTGTCGGTCGACGACTGCCGGCTGCTGACGCTCGACCGCCATCACCATGAGAACGGAAATCTGACGGTGGTGGAAAACGGCAAAGACTTTCCGTTTGAGGTGCAGCGGGTGTTCTATATCTACGACGTGCCTGGCGGCACAGACCGCGGCGGGCATTCCCATCGCCGTTGCCATCAGTTTATCGTGGCGGTCAGCGGAAGTTTCGATCTTGAGATCGATGATGGCGTCGGCCGTCGCACGGTGACGCTCAATCGCTCCAACATAGGGCTGTATGTGGCTCCTGGGATATGGGTGGGTCTGCGCAACTTCTCGTCGGGCTCGGTGTGCCTCACGCTGGCATCCGATCCGTATGACGAGGCAGACTACGTGCGCGACTATGACGAGTTTCTGAACCTGACAGCAAACAAAAGAAAATGAAGCAATACGAATTTCTGCCGCTTGGGGTTGTCAACGAGCCCTACAGACAGGCGATTCAATCGAAAATAGATAGCGTCCTCGACAAAGGCTGGTATCTCAACGGAGAGTTTGGCAAGCAGGTCGAGGCGCAATTGTCGTCGCTCACCAAAATGCCGTGGGCAGTGGCGTGCAGCAACGGGCTCGATGCCCTGCGGCTGATTTTCCGCGGCTACAAGGAGCTGGGTGTGATGCGCGACGGCGATGAAGTGATTGTGCAAGCCAACACCTACATAGCCTCGGTTCTTGCTATCAGCGACAACGGCTTGCGCCCCGTGCTTGTCGATGCCGACATTGACACGCTTAACATGGACTTCTCAAAAATAGAGGAGCGCATCACGGAGCGCACACGCGCCATCATGGTGGTGCATCTTTACGGCGCACCGTGCTGGTCGGACTCGCTTGCCGGTATAGCCCGGAAACACAATCTCAAGATTGTGGAGGACAACGCGCAGGCAATCGGCGCCACGACCACGTGCCGAGGCCTGAACGGCACCGGCATAACCGGCGGACTCGGCGATGCGGCGGCTTTCAGTTTCTATCCCACAAAAAATGTTGGGGCGATGGGCGATGCCGGGGCCGTGACCACAAACGACGAGGCGCTTGCCGACGCAGTCAGGGCAATAGCGAACTATGGCTCCGACAGACGCTACCATAACATCTATCAAGGGCTGAACTGCCGCATGGACGAGCTGCAGGCGGCAGTGCTGAGCGTCAAGCTGCAGCACCTGGCAGACATCTCCGGCGCACGCCGGCGCAATGCGGCCGTCTACGACCGCGAAATCGCCAATCCGCTGCTACGCAAACCGAAGAAGCTGCCGGGCAACGTGTGGCATCAGTATGTGGTGCTCGTAGCCGACGGACGCCGTGACGAGTTTCGTAAATTCTTGTCGGACAACGGAGTGCCTACCGATGTGCACTATGCCGTGCCACCACATCTGCAGCCGTGCTATGCCGGTCTTGCCAACAGCGCGCTGCCAGTTGCCGAGCGCATCGCGGCAGAGTGTGTGAGCATTCCGATAGCCGAGCATTTGTCGGAAACCGATATTTCAGAGATTTCAGAAATAATTAATGTTTTTAGATAGACGTTGATTGAATAAATTGTGTATTTTTGCAAAAAATTGAACACGATATGAAAATAACGAGAGATGCCGTTTGGCACACCACAAAAGATTACAGCATCATCACACTTGGATTGATATTCTATGCCGTTGGATTCTGTGGATTTATTTTGCCGCACGGGGTTATCACCGGCGGACTCGCAGGTATCGCCGCCTTGATTTTTTTCAAGACGGGTATCCCAGTGGCATATTCGTTCTATACTCTCAATATCATACTCCTCTCGATAGCCTATCGTATCGTGGGGCGCGGCTTTGTGCTTAAAACCATCTACGGCGCGTCGGGACTCAGCCTCTTCATGCTCATTGCACAGATGTTTTTCAAGTCACATCCGGTTTATCTTGAGCACGACATCCTGCTCAGCTGCATCATCGGAGCCGTGTTGTGCGGTGTGGGAACAGGCCTGGCGTTCACCCACAACGGCAGCACCGGCGGCACCGACATCGTGGCTGCGATGGTGTCGAAATACCGTCAGATTTCCGTAGGGCGTATGATTCTCTATGTTGACCTGTTTGTCATTTCCTCATCATATTTCATAAAGTATAACATCGAGCCGGTGGTCTACGGCTATGTGGTGCTGATATTCCTGTCGTACATGTGCGACATGGTGGTGAACAACAACAAGCAGGCAGTGCAGTTCTCCGTGTTCTCAAAGAAATGGAGCGCCATAGCCACCGCAGTCAACGCCGAGATGCACCGCGGATGCACGATTCTTGAAGGCACCGGATGGTATACGAAGCAGGAGGTGAAAATGCTGCTGATATTCAGCCGTAAGTCGGAAGCGCTGCAGGTTTACCGCATAATCTATTCCATCGACCCCAATGCCTTTGTGTCGCAGGGCAACGTAAACACCATCTATGGCGAAGGCTTCGACAAGAGCAAGGTGAAGGCAAAAATCCGCGACCTCAAGGACGGCGGCACCGGACAGCCGCACCAGCCATAGCCGGACTGCCACGAAAACGAATTTACAAAACCAACAAACCGAAATGAATTACGAAAATCCTATCCGAAGGGGTAAGCTATACTTCCGTTACGGAACTATGGGTTCCGCCAAGACCGCCATGCTGCTCACCACAGCCTACAACTTTGAAGAGCGAGGCATGGACTATATCTGCATGAAGCCGATTGTCGACAACCGCGAGAAAGACTCAGTGATACGCTCGCGCATAGGCATCGAGCGCCGGTGCAGCTGGATTTATCCGGAAAGCGACATGTATAAGATGCTCACCGAGGTGTTTGACACCGAAGGCTTGAAAGAATGGATACTTATCGACGAGGCGCAGTTTCTTAGCCCCGAGCAGGTGGACCAGCTTGCCCGCATTGTTGACAATTTCGGTGTCAACGTGCTGTGCTACGGTCTGCGCACCGACTTCCAGAGCCATCTGTTTGACGGCTCGCGGCGGTTGTTTGAAATTGCCGACACCATCGACGAGGTGAAATCAACATGCACCTGCGGTCGCAAAACTATCATCAACGCGCGTATCGACCGTGCCGGAAATGTGGTTATGGACGGTGAGCAGGTGGAGATTGGCGGCAACGACAAGTATATGGCGATGTGCCGTCGCTGCTGGGCGAAACGCCGCTGTGAGCGCGACCGCATCGAGTCGCTCGACTTCGGCGACACCGAGAAAGGGTAGCGACTGCCGACAAAGAACAGCAAACCTGCCGGAGACTCCGTTGAAACGACGGGACTCCGGCAGGTTTTGTCTATAAGAGGCTATGGGTTAGAACTGGAATTTTTCCAATTTCAGTTTGCCGAGTTTTTCCATGTTTCCTACATGGAGCGCGAAGTGAGGGGCGGCAGAGTGAGCGGCAAGAGCCTGCTCGTCGCGCCAAGTCTCGCAAATCATCATCACATCCTGGCGTGTGGCGCTCTCAAACACGTCGTATGCCACACATCCCTCGTCGTTCAGGGATTTTTCCACCAAGGCTTTCGCCTCTGCCAACAGGGATGCGCGGTTGGCGGCCTCTACTTGAATAAACACATTTAGTCGTATCATATATTTGTTGTTAAAGATTAGGGTATCGGTTTAAAACGCTTTTTTGCCTCCTGGCGGCTGCAGTAGTTGAAGTGCCACCATTCCGACGGCAACGGGCGGAATCCCGCCTCCGTCATCACGCTGCGCAGCAGCTGCCTGTTGGCGCGCTCCTGTGCTGTGATTTTTCCTTGCTCCACGAGAGCCGCCTCGTGGGTGATGCCTGCCTCGCTGCCGAGATGGTCGACCGCCGTGCCCATCGGCAACGGCCGTCCGAGCGAGTCGGCGATGCTGATGTCGACGGCAAGCCCATAGTTGTGCAAACCTCCTCCATGTGCGGGATTCGACACATAGCGGCTCTTCGACGAGCCTTTGACCACGTCCCACATCTGTTGCTGCACCGACATCGGCCGTGCAGCGTCGTAGACAATCAGACGGTATTCCGGATGCTTCTCCCGCAGCAGCCTCTGTGCTTTCAGCAAGCACTCCATTGCCACAGGATGCAGATATGCCTCGCGCAGGTCGGCATAAAGCACGCGTCCCACAAAATTGTCGGCACGGGCATACATCAAATCGATTGCAATCGATGTGTCGCGTTCGGCGATGTTCTCATATCCCAGCGAGTCGAGACACTGCGCCGTGCGGCTTTTTGCCGGTTTCTCAGCCACCGCATGGAGTTGTTCGGGCGTTGCGCTTTTGACGGGCTTTGACGGCGTCCGGTGCGCATCGCCGCAAGCCACTGCCACCACGGCAAGAAAAACAAGCAACAGCCATCTCATCGCGTTGTTTTCACTTTGCGGGTGATGCGGATTGTGTAAGAAGAATAGTCAATCTCCACTTTTCCCAGCCTGCTCAGCACCGACTGTCCGAGCAATATCGGAGCATTTTGAGTCTTCACGACAGTTGCCTTTACATTGTTCATGTCGAGGCCTCCGAAATTGACATTGCGGAGATTGACCACCGACCCCTCTATAATGTCGCCGCTTGCGGTCAGAAAACTTGATGAACCCATAAAGTCCTTGTCGCTTAGATAGTTGTTCTTATACATAAACGCCGCTTCCACCGCCGATATCGTGACGTTGGCAGCGCCTGTGTCAAACACAAAATGCAACGGCAATCCGTTGATGCTGCATTTCACCTTGAACACACCGCTTTCCTTCGTCATCGGCACTTCCACGGTCTGATCCGTGTATTCGGCATTTTCCTCCTCCATTTTCAGTTGTTTTGACTTCAGCCGTTCCACGACCTTTTTGTAGCCGTCCATACTGCGTATCGAGTCCATGTCAGAATCGTTTTCAAGCAGAGTCAAGCGGAGAAAACCTTTGTCGACCGATTGGTTCAGGAAGTCGACCGCTTTCTGCTTGTCGCCAAAATGGCATAGTAGCAGGCAGCGTTGTATAAAACCATAGATTCCGCATCCTTTCCGATTTCAGCAATCAGCGCCTCCGCCTCGTCAGTCCTGCCAAGATAGCCAAGAAGCATAATGCTCGGTGATGCAGAATCGGGGACGGTGTCCATTTCAACAGCCTGCTTGAAATCGGCTATGGCTTTGTCCTTGTCGCCCAGATTCCAATAATGGCGTCCACGGAAGTAATAAGAAGTCACCATCGGCTGTAAGGTTATAGCCGTGTCATAATCGTCGGCAGCCTCGTTGGTTTTTCCCAAGTGGTCGCGCGTAAAGCCCCGATAGCAGTATGCGTCGGCTCTTTCCGGTTCCGCATCGAGATAGATTGACAATGCGCGGTCGGCATCTTCCCATCGTCGTGCCTTAAAATAAGCCATTGCTTTGCTGTACAAGCCGTCGGTGTCGGTAGAGTCCATCTGTATTGCCCGGTCGGCGAAATCGAGCGCCATTTTCAAGTTGTCGGCGTCAGAATATGCAGCCGATAGCCTCTGTGCCGCCCCTGCCGACGGCTCTATGTCAAACGACTTGTTGAAAAACTCCAAAGCCTCCGTCATATTGCCGCGTTTCTCATAGGTTGCGCCTATAATGAACGGCCACAACGAATTGTTGGGGTCTTTCTTCGCCTGTATTTTCATTTTCGAGCAAAGCACCACCGATGCCGAATCGGCAAGAGTGTTGACACAATCAAGCGCGCCTCCGTCGGTAATGTCGATAGAAAAGGCAGAGACCACGTCGTCGGTCGCCTCGCTCCAACGTTTTTGGCTGATATAGGTATATGCACGCAGCGAGTAGCTCTGCGCGTTGCTATTGTCAAGTTTCACGGCATAATTATAATGCTCTATAGCCTTGTCGTAGTCTTTGCGGGCATCGGCATTGCGTCCAAGACACAGCCAGCCGAGAGGGTTGCCAGGCTCAAGCTCCGTTATCTTTTTTGCGTCAGCGTCAGCGAGGTCGTATTGAAATTGTTCAAAATAGATTTGCGCACGCGAGTTCAGATAGTCCACGTCCTTAGGGTCGAGATTTATGGCTTCGGAGATGTCGGCGAGAGCCAAGTCCTGCTGTCCAAGACCTGAATATGCGCTTGACCGTAAGTTGAAAGCCACTCCTCTGCTCTCCTTGTCCTTTTTTGGCAAATATTGGATTGCCTTGTCGCTGTTTGTCAGCATCGAGCCATAATCATCGACTGTTGTGTAGGCAATAGCCATCCACAAATAGGCATAGCCGTTTTTGGCATCGTCAGCCAACTCCTTGTTCAAGCAGTCGACGGCAGTCTGATAGTCTTGATTCTGAAACGCCTCGTATGCCTTCTGCATGTTGAACGTCTCCGCCTGCTTGTTTGCTGCCAAAAGTGTTTGCACTGCGCACAGCAGCGCAAACGCCAATACACCGAATCTTCTCATTTCTATTTCTTTTTAAAAATTACACCTATTATTGCATTTCCTATCTTGCGCTCCAATCCCTGACGGGTTGTTGGAATGCCTGTCTTGCGGGCAATCGAGCGTTTGGCATTCGTCACGCCCAAAGCCCGTTTCCAAGAGAACGTGACATTGAGTCCTGGCAATATTTTCATAGCATTAAAAATTGAAATTAATTATTCCTCGTATTCCGTAGGGTCTTCAATCCCGGCGTCGTGGAGCGCCTCGATGCGCTCACGGCACGTGCCGCATTTGCCGCAATGCTTCTCTCCGCCCTTGTAGCACGAATAGGTCTCGGCATAGTTCAGACCGAGCCGCGCGCCGTGGCGGGCAATCTCAGTCTTCGACACGTTGGTGTAGGGGGCCATGACCGTGATGCCGTCGTAGGTTCCGGCACTCATTGCCGACGACATGGCGCGCACAAACGCCGGGCGGCAGTCGGGATATATGGCATGGTCGCCCGCATGGTTTGCAATCATCACGTGGCTCAGCCCGCGGCTCTCTGCCAGTCCGCACGCCACAGCGAGCATTATGCCGTTGCGGAACGGCACCACCGTGGATTTCATATTCTCGTCGTCGTAGTTTCCTTCGGGTATCGCTTCCGCGCCCTCGAGCAGCGAACTTTTGAAATACTTAGCCATAAAATCCAAAGGAATCACGATATGCTCTATGCCCAGACGTTCGCAGTGCATCCGGGCGAACTCGATTTCGCGACGGTTGTGGTTTGAGCCGTAGTCGAAGGTCACGGCAAGGGCAATGTTGGCACGGAATTCGTAGAGCAGTGTCACGGAGTCCATTCCTCCCGACAGCACAATGATTGAATCTTTCTCGTCCATCGTTTAAAAATTTTCTGTGAAATTAGCCAGCAACCTTGCCTTGCGCATCTCCTCATGCTCCTCGTCGGCATAGTTGGCAAAAGGGAGGATTGAGATTCCGCCACGTGGCATGAAGATGCCCTTCACCTCAAGGTAGCGTGGATTCATCAGTTTCACCAAATCCTTCATTATTATGTTTACGCAGTCCTCGTGGAAATCGCCGTGGTTGCGGAAACTGAAAAGATACAGCTTCAGACTCTTGCTCTCGACCATGTCCTCACGCGGAATGTAGTTGATGATGATTTTTCCGAAATCCGGCTGTCCGGTCTTTGGACACAGGCTCGTGAATTCCGGGCATGTGAACGTGACCAGATATTCATTCTCGGGATGCTTGTTCTTGAACGATTCAAGCACCGCGGGGTTGTACTGGTCGGAATATTTTGTGCCTTGGCATCCCAATAAAGTAACGCCTTGCAGCTCAGTTTCTGTTCTTGACATATTGATTATATGGTTTACAATTCGTGATATGTTCAATCGAAAGGTCGGCATCAGCCGACGCCGACTTCCTTTGCAAAACTACCAATAAATTACGAATATAGCAACTGTTGCCAAGCCTATGTCTTGAAAAATGTGTACTTTTGCAGAATAATCGCCGTGCGGCGACAACAATCAAAAAGATAGACTATATGAAAAAAGCGAATGTCGGACACCCGAAAGGGCTTTATGTGCTGTTTCTGACGGAAATGTGGGAACGGTTCAGTTACTATGGAATGAGGGCAATGTTTGTGCTCTATATGGTTAAGTGCCTGTCGCTTGCCAAGGAAGACGCCTCCCAGATTTATGGCAACTACACCGGGTTGGTGTATCTGACGCCTCTGCTCGGCGGCTATCTTGCCGACCGCTTCTGGGGCAACCGCCGGTCGATTCTTCTCGGTTCTGCAGTGATGGCTCTCGGACAGTTTCTTATGTTTGTCAGTGCGTGCATCTATACCTCGCCGACGGCTTATTGGCTTATGTTTGCCGGACTCGGGCTGCTGATTCTCGGAAATGGTTTCTTCAAGCCCAACATCTCGACAATGGTCGGCGACCTTTATGCGAAAAACGATTCGCGCCGCGACTCCGCATACACAATCTTCTATATGGGCGTCAATGTTGGTGCGATGATCGCTCCGCTTTGGTGCGGATTCGTGAGCAATGGCGAGAGCCCCGAGGGATTCAAGTGGAGCTTCCTGTCGGCAGCGGTGGGAATGCTTATCGGAGGCTTGGTGTTCTACTTCTTCAAAGACCGCTATCTGCATTCGCCCGAAGGCAAGCCGTTGGGAGTGAAGCCGGAGAAAAAGCCGGAGAAAAAACAGGGAGAGGCAAATAAGCGTCCGGCATGGTTTTCGGCGGCGATGGCAGTGCTGTGTGTGGCTTTGTTCGCGGCGTTCTATGTTGGCGGAAGCGACATTATCGGCGCGGCGATATATTCAGTGTCGATCACCATTCCGGTGATGATAATCACCGACGGCTCGCTCACGACAATCGAGCGCAAGCGCATCGGCGTGATTTATGCCATCACCTTCTTCGTGATATTCTTCTGGGCGGCATACGAGCAGTCGGGCGCGTCGCTCACGTTCTTTGCCGACGAGCAGACCGACCGCAACATTTTCGGATGGGAGATGCCTGCATCCTACTTCCAGTCGTTCAACCCGATTTTCATCGTGTTGCTCGTGCCGGTGTTCAACATTCTTTGGGATTTCCTCCGCCGCCACGGCAAGGAGCCTGCCGCCACAATGAAGCAAGCCATCGGATTGGCGTTGCTCGGTGTGGGCTATCTTGTGATTGCCTTCGGTGTCGACAATCTGGATCCGGCGGTGAAAGTAAGCATTATGTGGCTCACGACGCTGTATTTCATGCAGACTCTCGGCGAGCTTTGCCTTGAACCTATCGGTCTCTCAATCGTAAACCGCCTGTCGCCTGCGCGGTTCTCGTCGTTGCTGATGGGCGTGTGGTGTCTGAGTTCCGCCGCCGCCAACAAGCTTGCCGGTGTGCTTAGCGGACTGTATCCAGCCGACGGAAAGATAACGTCGTTTTTAGGCTATCAGATTGCCGATTTGAGCGACTTCTTCATGATATTCGTATGGATGAGTTTCGCTGCGGCGATAGTTCTCGCGTTGCTGTCAAAACGCTTGGAGAAATTGATGTGATGAGACAGAATTCAGTCACGTTCCTTTACTTGCTTCTCGGCTCGCTCACGGCGTTCGGCCCGTTGGTGACCGACATGTATCTGCCGGCGTTGCCGGCAATGACCGAAAGTTTCCACACCTCGATGCCGATGGTGCAGCTGGGTTTGACATTCAGTATGATAGGTCTCGCCGCAGGACAGCTTCTGTTCGGGCCATTGAGCGACAAGTACGGCCGCCGTCCGCTGCTGCTCGTCTCTATGACGGTGTTTATCCTTTCAACCATAGGCTGTATATTCTCGCCTACAATACATTGGTTTGTGGCATTGCGGCTTCTGCAGGGCATCGGTGCGTCGGGAGGCATCGTGATTTCGCGGTCTGTCGCCGCCGACAAGTTCTCGGGGCGCGAGCTTGCAAAGGCAATGGCGATTATCGGAGCCATCAATGGAATAGCACCTGTTGCTGCGCCTGTCGCCGGCGGATTCTTCACCGACATCATCGGTTGGCAGGGCATATTCATCATCCTGCTGTGCATCGGCTTCATCCTGCTTGCCGCCGAGGTGGCATATCGTGAGACGCTGCCTGCCGCACGGCGTTCCGACAAGGGGCTGAAGCGGTTGGCGCTCAATTTCGGCAAGGTGCTTGGAAACAAGAAGTTCCTGTTTTATGTGTTGCAGTTTGGATGCGCCAGCGGAGTGCTTTTCGGCAACATCGCCTCCTCGCCGTTTATCATGCAGCAGCACTATGGCTTCTCTCCGCTTGTCTTCAGCGTGTTTTTTGCCGTCAATTCGGTCGCTATCGGCATTGCCGCGGCGTTGTCGGTCAAGTTCCGTCGCACGGAGAGCGCCACGTTTTACGGGAGTCTGCTGATGGTGGCGTTCTCTGCCGCTGAATTTGCGGCACTCGCACTGTCGGCGCCGTTCTGGGTATACGAGACGCTGCTGTTTGCCATACTCTTCTCGCTTGGGCTGACATTTACGTCGACCACCACGCTTGCCATGAATCTTGCGCGCGACAATGCAGGCACGGCTTCAGCCGTGTTCGGAGCCGCGGGATTTGCTTTTGGCGGACTTGTGTCGCCGTTGGTAGGGCTTGGCGATATGCTGACAACCACCGGAATAGTGTTTTTCGCCGGAAGCCTGCTCTCGTTCTTCTTCGCCGCATTTGCCACAAAAAAGTGAGTCGGCTCGCTTCGGTGGAGTGTGCGGCTTGAGGAAGGTGAAAGTTTCGAGATATTGTGCAGGGTGCGGTTGTATGCGCCTGATAGGTGGCATTATGGCTTAAGGCATCCTATCGGTATGACAAAGACCCCGTCCTTGCGTTGATATGCATATTTCCCCACACCGATGATTACAGCCATGAATGAAGGCTTTGGCATTTTGTTTGTATCGATGTCGTTTGCAAACGTCAGCAAATTGTTGGCGCCTTCCTCAATGTTTTTCTCGCCGCCAAGTTTTATTTCCATAAGAGCGTAACTCCCGTTGCGTCGGTGCAATACGGAGTCGCATTCCAGACCTCTGCTGTCGCGGTAATGGAAAAGTTCTCCATCAAGAGCGTCTGCATATACTCGCAAGTCACGTGTCGCTAAATTTTCAAAGAATAGACCGAAAGATTGCAGGTCGTTGACCAAGTCGGTTGGACCGAGACCCAAAGCCGCAGTTCCAATGCTTGGGTCAACAAAATAGCGAGTGTCGCTTGTCCTGATAGCCGCTTTGCTTCGGATATTGGGATTCCATGCCGGCAAATCCTCTATTACAAATAATTTTTTCAACGCATTGACATAATCGGCAACCGTATCTTCATCGAGGGTTTGAGAATCGTTTGACAGCATGTCTTTTCTGATGGTTGTAAACGGCACTTGTTGGGAAATGTTGCGAGCATACGACCGCATCAATAGTTTGGTGCGTTCTTGACTGCGTTTTGTGTTGTCTACACGTTGAATGTCGGAACTCGTTACAGAATCGAAATAGTCTAAAGCCTGGTCGAGGGCAATTTCTTTTTGCAACAGTGTAGCCCAAGGCCATCCTCCGCGGCATGTGAGAAACGCTAAATCGTCGATGTCAAGGCTGTTTTCTTGGAAGGAGAGTGTTTTGCCATTGAACAAATCTCTAATGCTGACCGTCCCGTTTGATTCTCCTGATTCAAATAAACTCATAGGACGCATTTTGATGCGTGAGAACCTGCCAGTGCCGCTATGCACAGTGCTGTTGGCAAGAGGCAGTACAGAAGATCCGGTTAGGATGAATTGAGATGGCATCCCACGGTTATCTATTTCGTTGCGTATGGCGTCCCAGATGGGAGGCAGGGTTTGCCATTCATCAATTAGGCGGGGTGTGTCGCCTTCAAGCAGCGCGCTTGGTTTCAAATCGATTATTTGGGCGCTTTGTTTCAGCACGGCTGGATTCCCAAGGTCAAGAAAACTTTTGGATAATTGTTTGGCGGTAGTGGTTTTGCCACACCACTTGGGTCCTTCTATCAGAACAGCCCCTTTGCCGAGTAGTTTTCGGCTTAATAAATTGTCTGCGATTCTGTGTTTGTAATTTTTCATATCGTAAAAATTGGGGATGTAAAGATAATGCCTTATTTTCAGTAAAACAATAGTTTAGCTAAATTTTCGGTTAATTGTGACGATTTTGTTCGGTGAATTGTTGGGGTTTTGTTCGGTGAATTGTGACGATTTTGTTCGGTGAATTGTTGAAAAAATCACCGGTCTTTGGGCATTGCGCCATGTTTGGTGCATACGAAAGCCGCCACATCGACAGCCTTTTTATGGGCTTCGGCTATGGTTTCGCCTTTTACGAGCGAGGCGACAAAAGTGGCTGTAAACGAGTCGCCGGCGCCAACGGTGTCGACCACTTTGACTTTCGGTGTAGGCAAAAACGATGACTCACCGTCGGCAGCGAACACGTAACTGCCGTTGGCTCCGCACGTCAGCACCACAAGTTTCAGGTTGTAGCTGTCGATAATCTGCCGGCATCGGGCCTCGTAGCCATCGTCGCCGAGATTCAGCATCGGTGTCAGCGTCTCGATTTCCTCATCGTTGAGTTTCAGTACGTTGGCTATGCGTAACGATTCTTCGATTATGTCTTTGCTATAGTAGTTTTGACGCAGGTTGATGTCAAACACCTTCAGACTGCCGTCGGGCATGGCGCGCAGAAAGGCATGGATGGCATCGTGCGACATCTTTGAGCGTTGAGCCAGCGTGCCGAAGCATGCGGCACTCGCTTCCTCGGCTATCTCCTTGAACGACCGGACAAAAGCAAGTTCGTCCCATGCCACATTTTCTGTTATCTCGTAATGCGGAATGCCGTTGGCGTCGATAGCGACGTTTACGGTCGACGTTGGCAAGTCGGAGTCAATCAGGATGTTGTCAAGGTCGAGTTTGACAAGCATATCGTAAGTTTCAGCCCCGAGGCTGTCAAATCCGATTGCGCTTAATACGATGCCGTGCATACCGGCCTGCGATGCGTGGAATGCGAAATTTGCGGGAGCGCCCCCAAGTTGTTTTCCCTCGGAAAGCATATCCCACAATATCTCACCGATGCCTACGATGTAGTTCATCATTGGTTTTTAAGTTTTTTGATTAGTTCTCTGACACCGACAGTCGCCGGTTCGGCTATCACCGTGACGTTGCCCACGCCCTCCGGAATTGCAGCCGGGCGAGGGTCGATATAGTAGATGGGCGCGTTCTTTGGCGCGTAGAAGAGCAGTCCAGCGGCAGGATAGACGTTGAGCGATGTGCCAATAACCACAAAGATGTCGGCCTCCTGGGCAATTTTCACAGCAGGGTCGAAGTTGGGCACAGCCTCCTGGAAGAACACGATGTGCGGCCTCACAGGGTCGCCATACTCGTCGCGCGTGTCGACCGATGTCTCAATGTTGTCGGGCGAGAGGGTGTATACGCGCTCCTCGTGGGTCATCGACCGCACTTTCATAAGTTCGCCGTGCAGGTGCAGCACGTGGCTGCTTCCCGCGCGTTCGTGCAGGTCGTCGACGTTTTGCGTGATGATTCTCACGTCGAAGTCCTTTTCAAGCTCTTTCAGGCCGAGGTGGGCGGCATTCGGCTTCTTGTCGAGCAGTTGCCGGCGCAGGCCGTTGTAGAACGAGTGGATAAGCGCCGGATTGCGCACGAAACCGTCGTGGCTCGCCACGTCCATCACAGGGTAGTTGTTCCACAAGCCATCGGCGTCGCGGAATGTCGACAGTCCGCTCTCGGCGCTGATTCCAGCGCCGGTGAGAACGACTAACTTTTTCATTATTTTTCCTCCAGATTAAGAAGTTTGCGGAATCTCCGCGGAATTTCGATATTGTTGTTGATTTCCGAGAACAGCTCGCATCCTTTTCCCGCAGCAAACACCGGCACAGGGTTTCCCGTGTGGCTGTAGGTTGTGAATCCGATTCCGTTTTTGCGGTTCACGAGACTGAACACGTCGGAGGAGAAACGGCTGAAGTCTTTATACAGCGTCTTGTCGGTTGCTGCGGCGTTGTTCTTGAACTCGTTGAACGAAGCCTTCAGCGCCGCTTCCTCGCTCTCCGACACCGGGATGTGGCTCCACAGGCCGAGATTTTCAGCCATCACTTCCTTCACGGCGTCCCACGTAAGGTCGGTGTGCTGTGTGCAGTAGTCCTGGAAACGTCCTTTCGACATGCGTCGCCAGTCGATGTCGGCAAATGTAGGGTTGTTGTTGCCCTTGTCCACACCGATTGTCATGCCGCCGGTGTCGTGGTCGGCAGTGATGACGATAAGTGTCTCGTCGGGATGCTGGACATAGAAATCGTATGCCACGCGGATTGACTCCTGGAAGTTGAGCACCTCCTTAACCACTGTCGCTCCGTCGTTTGCATGCGCTGCATGGTCGATGTTGCCGCCTTCCACCATCATGAAGAAATGGTCGGGGCTGACAGCAATCATATGCTGCAGGCATTCAGCCGTGAGCTGGCGCAGGGTGGGCGCGCCGGGGATGCTGTCGATGGTGTAAGGGAAGTCGGTGCTCTCCGACGGGCTGCCGAATGAAGCGAGAATCTTCTTGCCTCCCACAGCCTTTTTCAAGGCGTCCATTCCCGACACCACGTTGTAGCCGTTGGCGCGGTAGTCGTCAAACACCTTGTTGCAGGCGTCTTCGCCATTGCGTGCCATCAGCGTGTACATACCGCCGATGAAGTCGAAGTTGCTGCGAGCGCCGTCGTGGTTGATTTCCTTCCACATCTTGCGGTGTGGCTGGTGAGCGAAGTGGGCAGCCGGCGTAGCGTCGTCAAACGCCACCGACGTGATTATTCCCACGCCCCATCCCTGGCGTTTCAGTTGTGTAGCCACGCTTTCCACCGCCACGGTGTCGGCGTTCATACCAATCATCGAGTTGTTGGTCTTAATGCCTGTGGCAAGAGCCGTTCCAGCCGCCGCTGAGTCGGTTATCGAGCTGTTGGCGGAGTAGGTCAGCGCAAACGACGACACGGGAAACTGCATCATAAGGATGTTGTCGGGGCTGCCGAGCACGCGCCGGTTGTAGGTCTCTGCAGCCATCACATGGCCCATGCCCATACCGTCGCCGATAAACAGAAATACGTATTTGAGATCTGCTGAAGCCGTGAGCGAGAGCAGAATCAAAGCGAATGTCAGAAGAAATTTTTTCATAGGAGTTCTATTTTTTTGATTGTTTATTTATTTCAAGCATACTGTCGATGATGTCGCGCGAGTTGTAGAGGCGTGGTATCTTGCGCTGTCCGCCGAGTTTTCCGCTGCGTTGCAGCAACCAGTCGTCGAAGAGACCACGGCGAGCCTCCACGATTGACAGACGGTCGATGAAAATGTCCTGGAATCGCTTCGCCTCATAGTCGGAGTTCTCTTGTTGCAGACATCGGTCGAGAATGTCGGCAAACGCCTCCATGTCGGCAGGACGGCGGTCAAACTCGATGAGCCATTCGTGACGGCCTTTTGTTGTTGCGGTGGCATAGACCGGCGCCACGGTGTAGTTTGTCACCGCCGCACCCGTTTGCCGGCACGCCCGCTCAATTGCCGCGTCGGCGTTGTGCACCATCAGTTCCTCGCCGAAAGCATTGATGAAATGCTTGGTGCGTCCGGCGATTGTTATTTTCAGCGGCATGGTCTGCTCCACGCGCACGGTGTCGCCGATGCGGTATCGCCACAGACCGTTGCAGGCGGTGATTACGAGTTCGTAGGTGTGTCCCGGCTCCACGTCGCGCGCGGTCAGTGTCTGCGGGTTGTCGCTGTCGATGTCAGACAGCGGTATGAATTCGTAGAACACACCGAGGTCGAGCAGCAGGAGCATTGCCGGAGAGTCGGGTGACGACTGCACGGCGAAAAATCCTTCGGAGGCGTTGTAGGTCTCCACGAAGTGCATCTTTGTCTTGTCGGTGATGCTCTCATATTGACTGCGGTAGGGCTTGAAGCTGATGCCTCCGTGGAAAAACACTTCCAGATTGTGCCACACGTCGTGGATTGACTCGACACCCTCCCTGCGCATCACTTCTTTTATCACCGACAGAAACCACGACGGCACGCCGGAGATGTTGGTCACGTTCTGCCGACGGCTTGCCTCTACAAGAGCCGGCAGCTTCTTGCTCCAGTCTTCCATGAGTGCGGTCTGCTTGTCGGGGATGCGCACAAGGTTGGCAAGCGGGTTGATGTTGTTGATAAGGTTTGCCGACAGGTCGCCCACCACCACGTCTTTCCGCAGGTGCAGCTCGTTGGCGTAGCTGCCTCCGAGGATGAATGCCTTGCCGTCGAAAATGCGGCTTTGAGGATTCATTGCCAGATAGAGTGCCACGCAGTCGACACCGCCGCGGTAGTGGCATCTGGAGAACGATTCTTTTGTAATGGGCACATACTTGCTTTTGCCGTCGGACGTGCCCGACGATTGGGCGAAATTGCGGGTTACGCCGCGCCACAGCACGTCGCTCTTTCCTTCGACCATCTGCATTATGTATGGGCGCAGGTCTTCGTAGCGTACCAGCGGCACCGCCTTTTTGAAATCGTTGATGTCCTGCAGGCGTGCGAAGCCGTGCTTTTTGCCATATTCGGTGTTTTTAGCCTCGTCGAGAAGCTGCGTCAGCTGTTGCAGCTGAATCTCGTGGCATTCGTCCGAAAATCGCTCAATCTGCCGCACGCGGCGCATGAAAAATGGTCGTATGATGGAAGTTATGCTCATTGCTGTCAGTAAATCCGTTCCGCTATGTGCAAAGTTACGTCTTTTCTTGTTTATATCAAACAGGAAATAAAAAAGAATGACAACCCGCGATGGTTGCCATTCTTTTTGTTATATGCTTTTAATCAGAATGTTATCTGAATGATATTTCGCAATTGTCGAGGCTGTCGATGATGGCGAGGCTATGCACGTTGTAGCCTGCCTCGCGGAGCTTGTCGCCGCCGCCTTGAAAACCTTTCTCAATGATGAATCCCATGCCCTCGATTGTGGCGCCGGCCTGTCGGGCAAGGTCAATCATACCCATTGCCGCGTTGCCGTATGCAAGGAAGTCGTCGATGAAAAGCACGTGGTCGTCGGCAGTCAGGAAACTGTTGCTGATGCAGACCGTGTACACGCGGTTTTTCGTGAACGAGCGCACTTCCGACACGAGCATGTTGTCCATTGTCTTGGGCTGCTTTTTCTTGATGAACACCACCGGCAGTTGCATTTGGTATCCGAGCATTATTGCCGGCGCGATGCCTGAAGCCTCGATGGTCACTATCTTGTTGATTTTCTTGTCGGCAAACAGTCGTGCGAACTCTTCCGCCAATTTATACATCAGGTTTGGGTCGAGTTGGTGGTTCAGAAAGCTGTCCACTTTCAGAATGCCTCCAGGCAGCGAGCGTCCGTCTTGAAGGATGCGTTGTTTCAGAAGTTCCATATTGAGGCTTAGATAATCAACATGGCGTCGCCGTAGACACCGAAACGATATTTTTCTTTTACAGCCACGTCGTAGGCGTTCATCACCTTCTCATAATCGCCGAATGCAGCCACCATCATAAGCATTGTGGAGTAGGGCATGTGGAAGTTGCTCACCAGTGCGTTGCACACCTCGAAGTCGTAGGGCGGGAAGATGAATTTGTTTGTCCAGCCGCTGTATTCCTTGATGTGTCCGTTCATGCTGATGGCGGTTTCAATGGCGCGCAGGGTCGAAGTGCCGACGGCACACACTTGGCGCTCTTTGTCCTTTGTCGCATTGACTTTTTTCACAAGATCGGCGGTGATTTCCATCTGTTCGGAGTCCATGCGGTGCTTTGTGAGGTCTTCCACGTCGATTTCGCGGAAGTTGCCCAAACCGAAGTGCAGCGTGAGGAAGTCGTAGTTGATGCCTTTGATTTCCATGCGCTTCATCACCTCGCGGCTGAAGTGCAGACCGGCAGCGGGAGCCACTACGGCACCTTCGTTTTTGGCGTAGATGCATTGGAAACGTTCCTCGTCTTCAGGCGTAGGCTCGCGGTTGATGTAGAGCGGCAGCGGTGTCTGTCCAAGTTTGAACAAAGCCTCTTTGAATTCATCGTGCGACCCGTCGTAGAGGAAGCGCAGCGTGCGTCCGCGCGAAGTGGTGTTGTCAATCACCTCGGCTACCATAGAGTCGTCTTCACCGAAATACAGCTTGTTGCCGATGCGAATTTTGCGGGCCGGCTCCACAAGCACGTCCCAGAGCTTGTGCTCTTCGTTGAGCTCGCGCAGCAGAAACACCTCGATGCGCGCGTTTGTTTTTTCCTTATTTCCGTATAGACGAGCGGGAAACACTTTCGTGTCGTTGAGAAGCATCAAGTCGCCATCGTCGAAATAGTCGATGATGTCCTTGAAAACTTTGTGCTCGATTTCTCCTGTTTTTTTGTGCAGCACCATCATGCGCGCCTCGTCGCGTTCCTCTGACGGTGTCTGGGCAATCAGTTCTTCAGGAAGTTTGAATTTGAATTGTGACAACTTCATAGATCCTTCGTTTTATTCTTTCTTATTTTCTTCTTTTCTCATTTCTTCGGGGAGCTCAAACTCCTCTTCTTTCAGCCGCGCGATGAGGCTGGGCACCGATTCGCATTGCTCAACGCGGATGTCGCCGACGCGTGTGCGCCGCAGCGCTGTCAGATGCGCGCCACTGCCGAGAGCTTCACCGATGTCGCGGGCAAGGGCACGGATATAGGTGCCTTTGCTGCACACCACGCGTATGCGGATTTCCGGCAGGTCGAACGACAGCAGTTCTATCTCGTCGATTACAAGTTCTTTAGGTTTTATTTCAACCTCCTTGCCTTTGCGTGCCATCTTGTATGCGCGCTTGCCGTCGACCTTGCATGCCGAGAAGGCTGGCGGCACCTGCTGGATGCGCCCTGTGAATTTTTTCAACGCCTCTTCTACAGCCGTGCGGTCGATATGCTCCCACGGGTATTCGGTGTCGATTTCTGTCTCAAGGTCGAAGCTTGGGGTTGTGGCGCCAAGGCGTATTGTCGCCTCATATTCTTTGACGTGGGCTTGCAGCTCCTCGATGCGCTTTGTGGCGCGTCCGGTGACGATTACCATCACACCGGTTGCGAGCGGGTCGAGCGTGCCGGCGTGTCCCACTTTCAGTTTCTTTATCTTCGTGCGGCGGCTCAGTTCTCCGCGCACTCGCTTGACAACGTCGAACGACGTCCAGGTCAGCGGTTTGTCAACGTAAAAAATTTCTCCTTCTACGGGATGCAGCATCTCTTTTCGGTTAAATGAAGTTGAAAATCAATGTTGCGGCGCCTGCCAGGGCGCAGTAGATGGCGAAATATATCAGTTTGCCGCGTTTCACGATGCTGATCATCCATTTGCAAGCCACGCAGCCCGAGATGAACGCTGCGAGAAATCCGACAATGAGCGACAGCGGAGCCACGCTCTGCAGCATACTGTCGGCGCTGCCTTGGAGCATCTTGACCACATCGAGAAGGGCTTCGCCGAGAATCGGCGGGATGACCATGATGAATGAGAACTGCGCCAGTTTTTCTTTGCTGTTGCCGAGAAGCAGACCTGTGGCGATGGTGGAGCCTGAACGGGAGAGTCCGGGGAGCACCGCCACTGCTTGTGCCAGACCGATGATAAAGGCGTCGCGCATCGAGATGTTTGCTTTCTGACGAGGTTTTGCGAAATAAGAGAACGTGAGCAGCAGCGCTGTCACGAGCAGCATGGAGCCTACTATTGCAAGTCCGCTGCCGAATATTTCTTCAACATAGTCTTTGAAGAACACGCCTACGATGCCCACCGGAATCATCGAGATAACGATGTTGATGAAATAGCGGGTCTCGTCGTTCATGCGGCATTGTGCCAAGCCTTTGAATATCCAGCTGATTTCTTTCCAGAGAATCACGAGTGTGCTGAACACGGTGGCAACGTGTACGATGACAGTGAAAGCGAGGTTTTTTTCTCCCTCGATGCCAAACAGGGCGCTGCCGATTGCGAGGTGTCCGCTGCTGCTGACAGGGAGGTATTCAGTGAGTCCTTGCACGAGTCCGAGCAAGAGTGCTTGTATCCAATCCATTTGATTTATTTTTTCTTTTTATATAATATTGCAAAAAACATAATTACAAAGCCGATGAACGAGATGCCCGGACCTACGGCTGTGCGCATTGTGCTGAAGATGTCGGGGTTGAACGTTTCTTCGGTAGTTGCGCCGCCGCCCATCAGCAAAAATCCGATGACAATCAATGCCACCGACACGCCCATGAGGATGAAATTCTCTTTTCCGAGCGGACGTGTGTCGGTTTTCTTTTCTTTCTTTATTTCTTCCATATTTATTTCTGTGGTTTTTTATCGTTTGAACAAGTCGTCGTAGTTGAGGTGGATGTATTTGTTGGCGGCAAAGAACGCCGCAATGCCGCAAATCACCACTCCGGCAAGTGCCAGCCCGACAAATACGGCGGCAACTTCCAGCTCGTTGAACATAGTGCCCACAAGTCCGCCGACGATGTCTTGCGCCGCGAAGTATGAGCCGACAAACACCAGGCACGCCACTGCTGCGGCAATCAGTCCGTTAAGCATGTTCTGCACCACGAACGGACGGCGGATGAAGCCGGGCTTCGCTCCCACGAGTTTCATCGTGTGGATGAGGAATCGTCGGGAGTAGACGGTGAGGCGCACGGTGTTGTTTATCAGCGCGAAGGAGATAAACACGAGCAGAGCCGCCACGAAAAGCAGCACGATGGTGATGTTGCCGATGTTTTTGTTGGTGGTCTCGACCTCGGTTTCATAGAGGGCAATGTCCTCCACTCCGCTTTGATGCATCAGCTGTGCCTGTATGCTCTTTAGCTTGCCTATTTCCGCATAGTTGGCTTTGACGTTGACCTGAAACTCCGCGCTGAGAGGGTTGACGCCGAAAGTCTCTACAAGATTTTCTCCGGTGTCTTTCTTCCATTGTTCCAAAGCCTGGTCTTTTGAGATGAATGTGGTCTTGGCGACGTACGGGGCTTTGGCGAAGATTGCTTTCAGCCCTGCGATGTCGGCGTCGGTGGCGTCGGTTTTTAGCACAATGCTGAAGCCCATATTTTCTTTAAGTTCGCGGCTCATTGTGCGTGCCGACAGGCCGAGAAACGCTGTCACGCCAATCAATATCAGCACTAACGCCACGCTGACGGTGGCTGTGATGTTTGACTGGAAATAGGATATTTTTGATTTCTGTTGTTTTGCCATAGTCAATTAATTTGTGCAAAGTTACAACCTGGAGATGCCGTTTGTCAACATTTTATGCTTTTTTCACGTTGGCAAATCTCTTTTTTTTGCGACGTCTGCAGGTGTCAGTTGAGCAGGTCTTTGTCCAAGCCGATTTGTTGGTTGCGTACCCGTTCGTTGATTATGTCGAGATATTCATCGTCCGACACGAATCCCATTTCAGAAGAATCGTTGTCGTCCCAGTCATCCTTCGGAATCAGCATTGACGCTATCTCGAATTTGTGGATTGTGCGGTTGCAGTCGTTCAGGTCTTTGTATGTGAAGGAAAAATCGATTTTCGCGTTTCGCTTCTTCTTCAGCATCTTTCGGGCATACTGGGCGATAGGCTCGTTGGGATATTTGGCCAACGCCTCCTGCACCATTAGCTGTCCGTAGATGCCGCCACACATTTCGCAGAGAATCTTGCCTTCGCCATCCTCGAGATGGGCATACGGAAAATCCGAGCCCTTTAATCCCATGAGCTTTATTTCGAACGACAATTCGCCCGAGTCGTACCTCAGAGTGTCGTCTGTTGAGAAAAAGTCGTTGAGTGCCGTTTTTTCGGCATCTTTGCATCCTTCCGACTGCATTACCTCCACATCGTCGTCGGGAGAGAATCTGAAGCATTCAAAACTGGGCTTGTGGAATCCTTTCACAAACTGGAAGTCAAATATTCCGCTCAAGTCGAACGCTGCCTGGATTAAGAAGTGGAAGTGGTCGAAATCGTAATGGACGGGAACCGACAAAATTCTCCAAATGCTTGGTTGGGAGTTTTTTGCTGTGATTTTGAATATATATTTGTCCATAGCTTAAGCTTCTTTTCCGATTAGCGTGGCCGACGATGCGCTCTCCACGGTCACCATGACGCGGTCGCCTATGTGGTGGTTGCCGCGCGGGAACACGATTACTTTGTTTTGCTCGTTGCGTCCGAACAATTGTTCGCGGGAGCGTTTCGATGTGCCTTCGACAAGCACTTCGAAAGTTTTTCCGATGTCGCGTCGGTAGCTTTCCGCCGACAGCTCGTTCTGCAATGCTATCATGCGGTTGAGACGGTCGATTTTAACCTCTTCAGGCACGTTGTCTGGGAGGTTTTTTGACGCGAATGTGCCGGGACGCTCGGAGTATTTGAACATGAACGCGCTGTCGAACACCACTTCGCGCATCAGGCTCAGTGTCTCCTCGAAATCCTCTTCCGTCTCGTCGTGGAAGCCTGTAAACATGTCGGTGGTGATGCCGCAGTCGGGCATGGCGCGGCGGATGGCTGCGATGCGGTCAAGATACCATTCGCGGGTGTATTTGCGGTTCATTGCTTTGAGCACTTTGTTGCTTCCCGACTGCACGGGCAGGTGGATGTGCTTGCATACGTTTGGCACGGTGGCGATTATGTCGATGATTTCATTTGTCATGTCTTTCGGGTGCGACGTGGTGAAGCGCACTCGCATCTCCGGCGCGGCTTCTGCAACGATTCTGAGCAGGTCGGCGAAACCAACCACGGCTCCGTCTTCGCCCACGTAGTGGTAGGAGTTGACGTTTTGTCCGAGCAGCACTACTTCCTTGAAGCCTTTTGCCTGCATGTCGGCAAGTTCGTTGAGGATGCTGCGTGGCTCGCGGCTGCGCTCGCGGCCTCTGGTGTAGGGCACGATGCAGTAGGAGCAGAAGTTGTTGCATCCGCGCATGATGCTGATATATCCGCTTATGCGGTTGTGGCCGATGCGTTGCGGGATGACGTCACGGTATGTTTCTGTGGTCGAGAGTTGGATGTTGATGGCTTTTTCTCCAAGTTCGGCAGCCGCCACAAGGTCGGGTAGCGACAGGTAGGCGTCGGGTCCGGCCACAATGTCTACGCCGTGGTTGGCAATAAGCTCGTCTTTCACGCGCTCTGCCATGCATCCCAGCACGCCAAGCACCAATCTCGACTTGCGCTTCTTGCGGAGCGAGGCAAAGTAGTCCAGGCGTGAGAAGATTTTCTGCTCTGCGTTGTCGCGTATCGAGCAGGTGTTGAGAAACACGGCGTCGGCGTCCTCAATCGCGTCTGTTGGCTCGTAGCCGGCAATTTTCATCACTGATGCTATAACTTCACTGTCTGCCACGTTCATCTGGCAGCCATAGGTCTCTATGAATAGTTTCTTTTCCTTTTCTCCGCTCATCTTTATTTTTTTATTTATACAAAGATAGTAAAAATTGGCTTATTATGTGAATGAGGGCGAAACTCGTTGTGGAGAATGGTTGGGATGCAACGCGTTTTTTACAAAATATGTCTATAATTTGGTTTATTCAGAAGAAGGCTATATCTTTGTCACGTAATAAACTAACATTTTAAACCATTTATATTTTCCTTATGCCTAAATTTAGATTGGCGCTTTCGCTGTTTTTGCTCTTTGTCTCCGTGCAGACCGCTGTGGCGGTGTCGGTGCCTGAGCTCGATAGCCTCGACCGCTACATTGGCCTTAAAAAAATGTTTGAGGGCAGGAAGTATGCGCGCATCGACAAAGAAAAACGGGCGGTTGCCTCGCGTCCGTCGTTTTCCTCCTACATGAAACTGGGTAAGGAGTATACGCTTTTCAAGGCAGACTCCGCGATTTTCTATTATGACAAGGCTGCCGAGTTGGCGTCTTCGCCTACCGACTCGCTGCTCGTGAGAATAAAAAAAGTGCGCTCGGAGGTTATCGCGGGCTATTATGCGGAGGCCTACAGCGACTTCAAGGCGATTTCGCACATGGAGATTCCCGACACGTTGCTGTCGGAGTTCTACGAAAGTGGCTATCGCATCTACTCTTTCTCTCTCAATGGCTCGGCGGAGGGCGGGCTTTTCTACGACCGCTATTACTCCAATACTGTGGCGTTTAGAAAAAAATGGATTGAGTCGCTGCCCGTCAGCTCCAACACGCGTAGGCTTTATGAGGCGGAGCAGGCGATGGCCGACGGCAAGCAGGCGGTGGCTAAGATGATTCTTGTCGACATGATTCCGTCGTTGCGCCGCGACGGCAATGATTTCGCTCTTGCCTGTGCGTTTCTGGCGAAGATTTACAGGTCGGAGGGAAAGTCGGAGGAGAGTGTGCGCTATTTTGCGCTCTCGGCGATCAGCGATATTATGTGCGCGGTGAAGGAAAACCAGTCGATTCTCGACTTGTCCATGATTCTTTACGGAGAGGGCGACATCGATCGCGCCTATCGTTATATTTTTACGTCGCTCGAGGACGCGGCGTTCTGCAACGCGCAGATGCGTGTCTATAATGTGTCGGGGCTGCTGCCGGTAATCGAGTCGCAGCATCGTGAGGAGGTTGCCGAGCATGAGCGGATGCTGATGATGTATATCGTGGTGAGTTTCTTCCTTCTCATCGGACTTGCCGTGGCGGTGTTCTATCTTGTGAAGCAGATGAAGAAGCTCACGCGCACGCGTCTGAAACTGAAAGAGGCCAACATGACCAAGGATGAGTATATGGGGCAGTTCCTTGAACTGTGCTCTATATATATGAAGCGCCTCGACTCGTTTACTAAATTGGTCAACCGTAAGCTTGTGTCGGGACAGGTGGATGATTTGGTGAAGATGATGAAGTCGCAGAAATTCAGCGATGAGCAGCACTCTACGTTCTATAAGGAGTTTGACAATGCATTCCTTAAAATCTACACCACGTTTGTCGATGATGTCAACGCCTTGCTGCGTCCGGAGGAGCGTTTTGAGATTGAAACTCCCGGTTCGCTCAACACTGAATTGCGCATCTATGCCTTGTTGCGCCTCGGGATTGTCGACTCGTCGAAGATTGCAGAGTTTCTGCGCTATTCGGTCAATACCATATATGCCTACCGCAACAAAATGAAAAATCGTGCAATCGACAGGGATTCTTTTGAGAAAAACGTGATGAAAATCGGCATTATAGATTGATGTAATCGTTTATATTTACTTATATTTCATGAAAATTATATCATTGCTAATCAAGCATATAAAATTTTATACATCTATATTTGCCTATATTTGTGTTAATATGGCGATTGAAATGCTTGACAATGACTGTAACTTTGTAGTGTCGAAAGCAAAGAGATGCTTTCAACCGAATAATGGTTAAACACTACGATTATAATATGGAGTATTAGAATTTAGTTTTATTTCGTTGTGAAACGCAGTAAAATGTCTCGAATAATGGTTTTATGTTAGGTTTGTAAATGTTGCTTCATCGAAGCAACTAAGAAACAGAGCTCGTCGGATTGACGGGCTTTTTTCTTTTTTGTCTGTATCATCCATATGCCCCGGACGCGGTACGAGGTTAGCTGAAAGCGAGTCCACGTTGTGGACTTTCCCGATGGCGGTACTGTCTGGATGCCGACTGCCATACGTTGTGGACTTCCTTGGAGGCGCATCGCGCTGTTTGGATGGCTGCTCTGCCGACTTTTGCCGATTTCCGCAAAATCTTATGTTGGAGGGTTGCGGAGATGCTACGGAAAACAAAAAATCCCGAAACTTTCGTTTCAGGATTTCTGCGGTGCGGACGGGACTCGAACCCGCGACCCCATGCGTGACAGGCATGTATTCTAACCAGCTGAACTACCGCACCATTGATAGTTGCTTTTGTGTTAGCGATTGCAAAGGTACGACAAGTTTTTAAATCTGCAAAATTTTTGCCAAGTTTTTTGTAAATAAAATTCTTTATGCTTGATTATCAGTGTGCTGGTTTTGGTATAAAAAGGCTTGATGTAAAAAAAGCCATGTCAAATTTTGCGGCATGCGCGATGGCGACGGTGGCAGGCTGTCAATCGTCGTGGAGTGCAACGGCGCGTATTGGGACTCGATATGCTCCTTGCGGTCAGCGTACCGGAGGTGCGCTGCTATGGAAGAGTCGGCGTGTATGCTGATGGGTGCGGCTTCTGGCAATCAGCGTAAAATAAAAGCGCACCGGCATTCGGCGCGCTTTTATGTCTTTTTTAGGCGTTGAAACGCTATTCTTCGTAGTGTATTGGAATTTCGCGGTTCATGCTTTGGTCGAGCGAAATCAGGGTTTCTGTCGCAACGACACCATGGATCATCTGGATTTTGTCGTTGAGAAGCTCCATAAGATGCTGATTGTCGCGGGCATAAAGCTTTATCAGCATTGTGTACGGGCCGGTGGTGAAGTGGCATTCAACAACTTCCGGTATTTTCTCCAATTCAGGCACAACGTCCTTATACATAGAGCCTTTCTCCAATTTCACGCCGATGTAGGTGCAGGTTGTGTAGCCAAGCACTTTCGGGTTTACGTGGTAGCCCGAACCGGTGATTACCTTCAAATCAATCATCCGCTGTATGCGTTGGTGTATGGCAGCGCGCGACACCCCGCATACCACAGCCACGTCTTTCGACGGGATTCGTGCGTTTCGCATCACGATTTCAAGAATCTTACGGTCAAGATTGTCTATTTTTTCCATCTTTATCTTTTTTCTGCCACAAAGATATGGCAAATTTTTAGAAAATCATCAAAAATGATTGACAATTTACACGTAAATAGGCAAAAAAGCCCCAAAATATAGCAAAATGGCACAGTGTTACAGCCGTTGCAGGAAGTCGACGAGGTTCACCTCGCGGCTCAGTTCCATCTTTTTTCGCAGACGGTAACGTGCCATTTCCACACTGCGGTACGACATGTTGAGCAGTGGGGCAATCTCCTTGCTGCTGAGACCCATCTTCAGATAAGCGCACAGCCTCTGGTCATTGATGTTGAGCTGTGGGAACCGCTCGGCGAGGCGTTTGAGGTAGTTCTCGTAGACCACGTCGAAGTTTTGGGCGAATTTATGCCAGTCGTCATCGTGCGAGATGTTCTCTTTGATGAGTTTCTGAATCTTCATCAGCTGCTTTGCCGACGTTTTCGAGATGGTGTCGCCGCTCTCCTGTAATTTGTTGATTTGGTTTGAGATGTCGATGAGAATCTCGTTTTTGCGCATCACGTTCATCGTGGCGTTTGACAGTTCCTGCGACTTGTGGCGCACGTCGTGTTCCAGCTGCGTGCTTTTCAGCCGTGAGATTTCGTTTTCACGTCGCAGCGACTCCTCTTCGGTCTGGCGTTTGTATTCACGCATTTCCTCCTCCTTGCGTTTCGCCACCATCAGCGCCGACTTGCGCGCCTTTCCCCGCACGTATATGAATAGGAAATATGTTGACGAGATGATGAAAAGGATGTAGAACGTTATCGCCCAGGTGCTTCTGTACCATGGCGGCGCGATGCGGAAGGTGAAGGAGTATTCCGAGCGGCTGTCGTCGTAGCGGTTGAACGAACGGATGTGCAGCGTGTATGTGCCTTCGTGTAATTGCGTGTATTCCTTTGAGTTGGCGGTGGTGTAGGCGCTCCATCCAGTGTCGTAGTTTTCAAGATAATAACTGTAGAGCACGGCGCCCTCCTCGCGGAATTCCGGGCATATAAACTCGAAGCGCAGCGAGTTGAGGTCGTACGGCAAGTCGAACACGTTGTTGTGGAGCGCACCGCCGGCGGTGTATATCAGTGAGTCGGGGTTGGTGGCGAAAATGTTGCTCACAAACAATTTGCTCTTCCAGCTCACGCGGTGGTCGCGGTCAACGTCGATGGCGTAGAAACCGTCCTCGTTTGTCACGATAAGCTTGCGGGGCGAGATGAAGTTGAAATGCTCAAACCCGACAATCAGTTTGTCGAGCAAGGGCTTGTAGGTGATTGAGTCGACGTTGTATGTGCCTGTGGCATTGTAGAATGCGGCACAGATGTATTGTCCTGACACGCCCCACACGTCTTTCGCCGGCGACTGGTAGAGTCTCACCGACGTGTGCTCGCCGAAGATGCTGTTCAGCTTCTCGTTGGGCACCATCTTGTCGGTGTGCGGGTTGTAGCGGAAAAATCCGCCCTCGGTCGAGAAGGCGAGTTCGCCATCGATTTTGTAGAGTGTGTTGTTGCGGTCGGTGGGGAATCCCTTTGTGTGGTTGTACAGTTCCACTTTGTCGAATTTAGTGAACGAAGCGTTTGGGTGCAGTTTGTATATACCTTTCATCCAATGGCTTATCCAAATATTTCCAAACTCGTCCTCTATGATTCGTCCGCCAGCCTCGTTGTAGCCCGTCACACGGTTTGCCATTGTCCATTGTCCGCCGACGCGGCGCAGCAGGTAGAAGCTCTCATAGGTCGACGCCAACGCCATGTCGGGGTGGCGGCGCAGGGGAACTACCGCCCAAGTGCCTGGTATTCCGCTTATTTGCCGTACCTCGGAGCCTCTTAGTTGATACAGTCCGCGGTCGCTGCTCACAAGCACGTCGTTTCCGAGAGTGTCGATGCTCCACACCTGACTTTTCAGAAGCGAAGATGGTTTTGCCGGTTCTGCCGCCGCCGACAGCGGATAGGCAGTGGCATAGAGTCCGCGGTTTGTGCCGAGCAACAGGGTGTTTCCGAGAAGCATCGACGCATAGCCGGCGCCGTAAATGTTTGACGTGCCGAAAATTGTCGACACCGGGGAGTTGTAGAGCACGTAGTCGATGCCGTTGTCAAGACCGAGCCAGATGTTGTCCATCCGGTCGAAATCGATGCTCAGCACGGTGTTGTTCTGCAGTCCGGTCGACATATTCACGAATGTGTTGCTGCCGTTGGTTATGTCTTTGATTATTATGCCGTTGTTTACGGTGCCAAACACCAGCTCGCGCTCGTTTGTGGCAGCGCAAAACACCTGATTGGCTTTCAGAAACGGGTCAATGTCCATCTCAAACGGGCGCACCGTGGCTCCGTCGAAGATAAACACTCCGCAGAACTCCGTGACAATGAGGATGTTGCCTTTCAGATAAGGCAACAGCGCACACACGCGCATGCCTTTCACGTGCTCGCCTCCAGGGACGCTTGTAAACGTTTTCCCGTTGAGTTGGCAGATGCCGCCCTCTTTCGATGCGATGTAGAGCCTGCCGCGGATGAGCGCGGAAGTCGTGATTTTATATTTATAAGGTATGGAAATCGATTTGCTGCCGTCGAATCGCAGCAGGTTGAAGTCGCTCTGAAACCAAATGTATTTGCCCGACTTGTGGATGTTCCACACCTCGGTGAAGTGGTGGTTGCGTTTCGGCAACGTGGGCATCAGACTTTTATAAACGAAGCATCCCCGGTCGGGGTCGTTGTGGTAGTAGCCGAATTCCTCCGATCCGCCGGCATAGATGCGCGACGTGCTTTCGTCGACCATCAGCGAGCGCACCGACGTGTAGTTGCCGATGGGGCATAGTGTCCAGTTCTTGCTGTCGTAGATGAGCATGCCTGAATTGTTGGCAAAGAGCATTCGTCCGTAACTGTCCTGCTTGATGTCCCAGTTTTGTGTGCCTCCATGATATGCGGAGCGGGTGTAGTTGCGCACAAGCGGATAGCTTGCCGATGCGGCGACGGAGCATACCGCCGCCAGGAATATTGCCAGCAGCATCCCGGCGAGGCGTGATTTTTTTAGTGAGAAGTCAAAAATTTCCATTGTTTGAAGAATGCATTCATTTAACGGTCCAAAATTCGTAAAAAAATATATGTTGAGGAACAAATAAAAATATGTTATAAAACATGTTTTTTGTAACATCTTAAAACACAGGCATATAAAAAGTAAGAAGAAATAGATGTTGAGTAGTAAAATGACACTTGTTGAGTTTTTTGTGAGTGCTTTTTTTTGGGTAGGGATGCATTGTACTATAATTTTGCAGTGTCAAACCGAACAAAAAACTGCGAGTTTTGACCTAACAGGAATATTCATTAAAATTTTATACCAAACTTATGAAGAAACAGATTCTACTATTTTGTTTTTTGTTTTTCGCAATGATTGGCTTTGCGGAAAACGTGAACATTACAGGAGTTGTTACTTCTGCCGAAGATGGTGAGCCGCTGATTGGCGCATCCGTCCAAGTAAAAGGCAACCCTTCGCAAGGAGTAGCTACCGACATTGATGGCAATTACACCATTTCTGTTCCGGCGGGTGCCACGCTCCAGTATTCTTTTGTGGGCTGCAAGACCCAGGAAAAAACAGTTGTAAAGTCGGGCACATATAATATTGTGCTTGCAAGCGACTCACACATGCTCAACGAGGTTGTGGCTATCGGCTACGGCGTGATGAAGAAAAGCGACCTTACCGGTTCGGTTACCAGTGTCGATGCCGACAAGCTTAAGAAAACTCCAGCCTCCAACCTTGCAAACGCCCTTCAGGGACAGGCTGCAGGTGTGACCATCAACTCAAACAGTGGACAGCCGGGTGCCGCTCCAGAGGTGCGCATCCGCGGTGTCGGTACGGTCAACGGCGCTTCTCCTATATATGTAGTCGACGGTGTTATCGTTGACGACATCTCGTTCCTAAGCCCTAACGACATCCAGTCGACCGAGGTGCTGAAAGACGCCAGCGCAACAGCTATCTATGGTTCGCGCGGTGCCAACGGTGTCATCATCGTCACCACACGCAGCGGCGCCACCGACGAGAAGACCCGCGTCACCCTCGACGCCTATGTCGGCGTTCAGCAGCGTTGGCGCAAACTTGACGTGATGAACGCCAAGGACTTCGCCGACACGCGTATCGCCATCAACGGCACAAAATCAGAAAAGGCTTTCTACGAGAAGCAGGGATTCAACAAATGGTTGTCGGCGTTCAGCCTCGGCACATCTGAATATTTCCCTACAGTCTACGACCCGGAGAAAAATCCTACAGGCTTCGACTATTCAGCAGTAGATACCGACTGGCAGGACGAAGTGTTCCAGAACGCATTGATTCAAAACTATCACCTTGCCATCGACGGTGGCAGCAAGAAAACCACATATTCGCTCAGCGGAAGCTGGTATTCGCAGGAAGGTACGCTTATCGGTTCTAAATACCGCCGTTTCACCGTGCGTCTCAACACGTCACACCAAGTGAAGAAATGGCTTAAGGTGGGCGAGAACATTTCGTTTATGGCGTCAACGGCGCGCAACGCGATGAACAACTCGGAGAGTGCTGGCGCCTCTGTGCTTTCAGCCGCTCTCGCAATGGCTCCATGGGATCCTGTCCGCTATCCGGAAGGTTCTGTAAGCCGCAAGGGCAAGGACCTCAGCGGACAGATTGCCGCAGGTTCAAACTTCAAGAATGTGACCAACCCGTTCTCTATGGTGGAGATGAGCCACCCGAAAGACCGCTACGAGCGCTTTGTGGGCAACGTGTTTGCCGAAATCAACCCGATCGAGGGCTTGACATTCCGCTCAAGCTACAGCTTCGACTACAACATCCACACCAACAAGACATTTAAAGAAGCATACGAGTTCTCAAGCTACGACAAGAACGACAAAAACTTCCTGTCGTCGCTCATCGGACGCTACTACAACTGGACTGTAGACAACATCCTCACCTATGCCCGCACAATCGGCAAGCACGATTTCTCGGCAATGGTAGGTCAGACAGTCGAGGAATACAACTATTACGGAATCAGCGGCTCTGGTTCGACAATTCTCAACCCTGTTGAGAAAAACTGGTTCCTTTCAAAGGTGACCGACGATTTCGGCCGTCCTGCCGACTCAATCTCGCGCAACCGCCGCGTGTCAATGCTCGGACGTCTGCACTACAGCTTCAACAACCGCTACCTCGTTACGGTCAACTTCCGTGCCGACGGTTCAAGCAAGTTCCCTGACAAGCCTTGGGGCTATTTCCCATCGACCGCTTTGGCATGGAAAATCAGCGAGGAAAGCTTCATGAAAGATTTCAACAATCTCGACCTTCTCAAAATCCGTGCAGGATGGGGTCGCGTAGGTAACGACAACATCGGCAACGGCGCGTTTACACTGAAGGTGTTCGATGATGGTCCTACATTTGTTGACTATGTGTTTGGCAAAGACCAGCAGCTCGCCAACGGTGCCACAGTGCTCACTTGGGTGAACAATGGCGGACACTGGGAAAACACAGAACAATGGAGTGCTGGCGTGGACTTCGGTTTGTGGAAAAACAAACTCACAGGTTCTGTCGACTTCTTCCTCCGCAACACAAAGGATATGCTTATGAATGTCACCGCTCCGGCTCACGTGGGCAACCGCTACTCGGCAATGAGCAACGTCGGAACAGTGCGCAACCGCGGCGTGGAGATCACTCTTGAACACCGCAACCAGATTGGTGATTTCGGATATTCTATCGGCGGCAACGTGTCGTTTATCGACAACGAGCTCACCGGACTTAACGGTGGTTCGCCAATCTACTCAAACTACAGCAACGTGATGGTTGTCGACCAGGGCTACCCATTGTATTACTATTGGGGATATCAGTATGAAGGTATCTACAAGACCGACCAAGAGGTGCTCGACTATCTGCACGGCTACGATGCGACAACAACTCCGTTCCATGCCGGCGACTCAAAATACAAAGACAACAACGGCGACGGCGTGATTGACGACAAAGACCGCGTGAAACTCGGCTCTTCAATCCCCTCAATCAACTATGGTATCAATATCGGAATGAATTGGAAGAATTTTGACCTGCAACTCTTCTTCCAGGGCGTGGCAGGCAACAAAATCTACAACCAGCTCCGTCACCGTCTTGAAGGTACAGGCACCAACAGCGTGCTCAGCCCTGTTATGAAGAACGCGTGGATGCAGCACACCAACGATGCTGGCGAGGCATACTACGACGGCTCGATTCCAAACCCGAAAAACTCGGTCAACTACTATGTCTCAGACCGCTTCCTCGAGAATGGATCATACTTCCGCCTGAAAAACCTGCAACTCGGCTACACTATCCCGACCGCTGCAATCCGCAAGATTGGCTTGGAGTCATGCCGCCTTTACCTGCAGGGAAGCAACTTGCTGACAGCCACAAAATACACCGGCTTCGACCCGGAAGTGGGCGGCGGTGTTGACTATGGCAACTATCCTCAGGCACGTTCATTCATCTTTGGAGCCAACATCTCTTTCTAACTTAAAATCGAAAAAACAACTATGAAGGTTAAATATTTTTTGAAAGCATTCTGCGGAGCGGCGCTCCTGGTGGCTGCCACTTCATGCAACGACTGGCTGAAGGAGGAAGAGCCTGGAAAATCAACCCCGGAGGACTACTTCGCTCTGGGAAAGGCGGCAATCCGTGCGGTCAACGCTGCCTACACTCCGCTCGCATGGGAATTCAACAGCACATACTTCAGTGAGTGGTTTATTGGCGACATCGCCTCTGACGATGCTCTGAAGGGCGGTCAGAACCTGTCGGATATGGCTGACGCCTACGACATCGAGAACTTTAAGACAAATGCCAATAACTCGTTGCTGCGCGATTTCTATCGCGCGCAGTTCCAAGGCATACAGCGTTGCAACCTCGCAATGCAGGAGGTTGAGGCTATCGAGCCCGATGCGGATATGACAGCCGAGCGCAAAACGTGCTTGATGGGCGAGGCTTATTTCATGCGCGCTTACTATTATTTCCGCCTTGTACGCATATTTGGTGGTGTGCCTTATGTCGACAAGGTGATCGACAGCAGCAAGGACTGGAAGCAGCCACGTGCCACTGCCGAGGAAATCTACAACCACATCATCGACGACCTCAAGCTGGCTGAGCAGATGCTTTGGAACAAGAGCAAATATGCCGACGCCGACCTCGGACGCGCAACTAAGGGCGCAGCGCAGGCGATGCTTCTGAAAACTTATCTCTATATGCACGACTACAACAATGCATACGAATGGGGTAAGAAATTCTTTGAAGAGCAGAAGAACGAATACAGCCTTTGCCCGAACTACTCAGACAACTTCACTCTCGCCGGAGAGAACGGTCCTGAATCGGTGTTTGAAATCCAGTATATGGCAGATCCTACGAGCGACTACGGCGAAGGTTTCGGCTTCACCCGCGGTTCGTTCACCACAATCCTCACTCGTAGCCGTGCGGCTTCGCTCGGTGGAAATGCAGGCTGGGGCTTCAACCATCCGACGCAGAACCTCTACGATGAGTTTGAGCCGGGCGACCCACGCCGCGAAGCCACTATCAGCAAGCCATCAGACTCAGAGGTGGAAGCCAACACCGACTTGACTTATCTCGGCAGCCCGTACAACAACAATAAGACTTCATTCTACGAGAATGGCATATTTGTAGCTCTTGACCACGCAACACGCAGCCCGATGAACTATCGTCTTATCCGCCTGTCGGACGTGATGCTGATGTATGCCGAGGCTGCTCTTGAAAGCGGCAAGGATATCGCAGTGGCAAAAACAATGCTCAACAAGGTGCGCGAACGTGTCGGAATGCCGGCATTCCCTGGATATCGCGGCTACAGCGACAACACCGAAGACTTGCGCAAGGCAATCCGCCATGAGCGTCGTGTGGAGTTGGCAATGGAAGGCCACCGCTGGTTCGACCTTTGCCGTTGGGGCATCGCCTATGAGGTGATGGATAAGGACAACGGTTCTTACGGCAAAAACGAGAGTGCCGAGGCACGCGCCGAAATGGCATCGTTTGTAAAAGGCAAGCACGAGCTGTTCCCGATTCCGGCAGAGGAAATCAACCTTAACCCGATGGAGCAGAACAACGGATACTAAAAACAACAAAAACAGGAAGGCGGACACACGTCTGTCCGCCCTCCTTAAAAATAAAACTTAATCATTTAATCATTCACTAAAAATTTTACCAATTATGAAAAATTTGACTCTTTTGGCTGCTATGGCAGTTTGTGGCGTAGGTATCGCCAATGCACAGTATGTAGGTGACCCTGCATTGTCAAAAACAACTTCAACAGGCAACTTGTATGACGTTGTTCTTCTCGACAATGCCAGCATCGAGTCTTTGAAGACTTCTGGCAAGACTGTTCAAGACCTTCGTACGGACGACGTAAACCGTTTCCTCTATGTTTGGGACAATACTTTCGTTGCTGGTGACGGCTCTTATCCTGGCGTAGACATGCAGATGGACGGCTACGTTTCTTTTGACGTGTCAACAATTGGCTGGTCAGGCGCTGGATTCAACATTGCAAACGCTGCTGCCGATCTCAAGCACTTCACTGACAACACTCACTTCCACTGCGGTCTTCGCTCAACAAATGGCATCAAAAATGTAGCGCTTATCATCGGTGACGGTTATGCTTTTGACAACAAGAACGACAAATGGACTCCTGCAAAGATTTCTGTCGGAGCAGAGGCTTTTGTTGACAATGGCGCTTCTTATCCATTGGTAGGCAACTTCAGCGCTGACGGCGAATGGGTGGCTGTCGACATCACTTTGGGTCAGCTCAAGAAATTGTGGCCTGACTTCAACTACAAGGCTGTAGGTTTCGGTGGCAACCTCTTAGCAGTCCTTGGTGGCGGCACAGCAGGCAAAAACATCTGCCTCGACGCTGCTTATTTCTACACTCCTGGCGAAGGTTCTGTTGAAGGCATCGCAGCCGACGCTGACATCATCGTTACTGCACGCACAATCAACGCTGCCGGCGCAGAGGAAATCGCTCTCTACAACCTCGCAGGTCAGCTCGTTAAGAAGGTAAACTCTTCTGTAATGGGTGTTGAGGACGTTGCTGCAGGCGCCTACATCGTGAAGGCTGGCAATGCTGTGAAGAAAGTCGTTTTGAAATAATATTGTTTCAACAAAAATTCAGGTTGGCGGATGGAAATCCGCCAACTTAACTTCTAAAAGTCCGGCGGCAAATGCTGCCGGCAATCATACAGACCGCCACGACTGCGACTGTGGCAAAACAAAAACTCGAAACAATATTAAAGAAAAAATAATGAATTTCAGCAAGAAACTACTCTTCATGGCGTTGGCTTCGTGCGCAGCGCTTCCAGCAGTGGCTAAAGACGCTCAAGTGGGCACCGGCGAGACCGACGGATACCGGTTGGTGTGGCAGGATTTGTTTGATGACTCCGAGCTGCGTCCGGACCGTTGGAACATTGAGGTGAACGGTTCAGGCGGCGGTAACAATGAGCTGCAGTTCTACACCGACCGCAAGAGCAACGTGCGTCTCGGTGATGACGGCAAGGGCAACCATTGCCTTATTCTGACGGCTGTGCGCGAGGTGTACAGCGGCAAGCAGTTCACTTCGGGACGCATAAATTCAAAAAACAAGGTGGCGTTTACCCACGGAAAGGTGGAGGCGGCGATAAAACTGCCTAAGACAGCCAACGGCTTGTGGCCGGCATTCTGGATGATGGGCAACGACTTTGACCAAGTGGGCTGGCCTAAATGCGGCGAGACCGACATTATGGAGTTCGGTCACATCGACGGCATCAACGGCGGTGTGCAGGACCGCTATTTCAACGGCGCATGCCATTGGGGACAGTCGTGGGACAACCATCCCAACTATGCCCGTGCGGTGACCTATGACTACAGCCTTCAGGATGGAGAGTTCCACATCTATACCTGCATTTGGGATCAGAACCGCATAGCTATGTATGTCGATCTCGACAAGCATCCAGATGCCAAACCTTATTATGAGATGACAATTCCCGCAACCGGCGACACCGGCGCACCGGGATATTACTTTCATAAGGAGAACTTCATATTGTTCAACCTCGCTGTGGGAGGCAATTTCCCAAATATCTGGGATGCATCGGGCATCACCGCGCTCAACAACGGAAACGGCAACCAGGCAAGCATGTATGTGAACTATGTGAAGGTGTATCAGAAAGGCACTGTCGACGAGTCGCTCAACACACTGTCGCCTGGCGATAGCCAAGGCGGTGATAATAACCAAGGCGGCGGAAATCAGGGTGGTGGAAGCCAAGGTGGTGGAAGCCAAGGCGGCAATGAGTCGCAGTATGTATGCGACCCTGCCTTGTCCAACACAACATCTGTAGGCAAATTGTATGATGTCGTGCTTCTTGACGGAGCAGGCGTTGAATCGTTGAGGGCTGCGGGCAAGACTGTTCAAGACCTCCGCATGGACGATGCAAACCGCTTCTTCTATATTTGGGAAAACACGTTTGCAGAAGCCGACCAGTCGTATCCTGGCGTAGAAATGCATACCGATGGCTACACATCGTTGGACGTGACGAATGTCGGTTGGTCCGGCGCAGGTTTCTGTATGGTCAATGCGGCCGCAGATTTGCGACATTTCACAGACGACACTCATTTCCATTGCGGTCTGCGCACAGCAAATGGATTGAGAAACGCCGCTCTTATCATTGGCGACGGTTATGTTTGGGGTGACAACAACAACAAATGGTCGCCTGCAAAAATATCTGTCGGATCGGAGGCTTTTGTTGACAATGGAACTGCATTCCCATTGGTGGGCAACTTTGATGCAGACGGCGAATGGGTGGCTGTCGACATCACTCTCGGTCAGCTCAAGAAATTGTGGCCGAGCTTCAACTACAAGGCTGGCGGCTTTGGCGGAAACATCCTTTCGTTCCTCGCTGGCGGCACAACAGGCAAGAACATCAGCCTCGACGCTGTTTACTTCTACACTCCTGGCAATGGCGAAAGCGCAGTTGCTGACGTGGTGGCCGACACCGACATCATAGTTACCGCTCGCACTGTCAATGCCGCGGGAACTGATCAAATTGCTCTCTACAATCTCGCCGGACAACTCGTCAAGAAGGTGAATGCTTCTATAATGGGTATAGAGGATATTGCTGCCGGCATCTATATTGTAAAGGCTGGTAATGCAGTGAAGAAAGTTGTATTGAAATAATATAGAAAGAAAAATAATGAATCTCAGCAAGAAACTACTCTTCATGGCGTTGGCTTCGTGCGCAGCGCTTCCAGCAGTGGCGAAAGACGCTCAGGTGGGCACCGGCGAAACCAACGGATACCGGTTGGTGTGGCAGGATTTGTTTGACGACTCCGAGCTGCGTCCGGACCGTTGGAACATTGAGGTGAACGGTTCCGGCGGCGGCAACAACGAGTTGCAGTTCTACACCGACCTCGACCGCAATGTGCGTCTCGGCGACGACGGCAAGGGCAACCATTGCCTTATTCTGACGGCTGTGCGCGAGGTGTATAACGGCAAGCAGTTCACTTCGGGACGCATAAATTCAAAAAACAAGGTGGCGTTTACCCACGGAAAGGTGGAGGCGGCGATAAAACTGCCTAAGACAGCCAACGGCTTGTGGCCGGCATTCTGGATGATGGGCAACGACTTTGACCAAGTGGGCTGGCCTAAATGCGGCGAGACCGACATTATGGAGTTCGGTCACATCGACGGCATCAACCGCGGTGTGCAGGACCGTTATTTCAACGGCGCATGCCATTGGGGACAGTCGTGGAACAACCATCCCAACTATGCCCGTGCGGTGACCTACAACTACAGTCTTCAGGACGATGAGTACCACATCTATACCTGCATCTGGAATCAGGAGCGCATAGCTATGTATGTCGATCTCGACAAGTATCCGAATGCCGCTCCTTATTATGAGATGACAATTCCCGCAACCGGCGACACCGGCGCACCGGGATATTACTTCCACAAGGAGAACTTCATATTGTTCAACCTCGCTGTGGGAGGCAATTTCCCAAATATCTGGGATGCTGCGGGCATCACCGCGCTCAATGCCGGAAACGGCAACCAGGCAAGCATGTATGTGAACTATGTGAAGGTGTATCAGAAAGGCACTGCCGATGAGTCGCTCAACACGCTGTCGCCTGGCGATGAGCAGGGTGGCGCGTCTGTCGGTGATGTGGTTGCCGAAACTGAAATTGCATTCGACGGCAATACGGTAGCAGTGTCGGTTCCATCGACAATCTGCGTCTACAACATCAACGGAAGCCTTGTGCGCTCGGCTTGCGGCACGGAGATTTCTGTGGCTGACCTGCAGGGCGGTGTCTACATTGTGAAATGTGGACAGGCGACAAAGAAAATCGTAATCCGATAACTTGTAATGAACAGACTGACAAAGATATTATTTATAGCAATGGCTGTCGCAGTCGGTTTTGATGCCTACGCTGTTCCGAAAAAAGACGGATACAAGCTGGTGTGGAAGGACAATTTCGACGGCTCCGCTCTCAACCGCGACTACTGGAACGTGGAGGTCAACGGCTCGGGCTGCGGCAACAATGAGTTGCAGTACTATGTCGACAATGCTGACAACGTGGCTGTGCGCGACGGAAATCTCGTCATCACAGCCCGTCGTCAGGACTACGACGGACACGCGTTTACTTCCGGACGCGTCAACACCTGTGGAAAGGTGGGGTTTACATACGGAATAGTTGAGGCGCGCATCAAACTGCCGAAGACAGCCAATGGCTTGTGGCCGGCATTCTGGATGATGGGCGACGACATCAAGGAGTGCGGATGGCCGGCATGCGGCGAGACCGATGTGCTCGAGATGGGACATGCCGACGGCATCATGGACGGAACGCAGGAACGCTTGTTCAACGGCGCGCTCCACTGGGGTGTCAGCTCCGACATGCACTGTCAGCAGGTGGCTGCCGGAAAGCATCAGTCGAGCCTCCAGGACGGAGAGTTTCACATATATACTGTTGTGTGGACTCCGACACGGATAGAAATGTTTGTCGACAACGCCGACAAGCCTTATCTGTCGGCGGCGATAGGCAAGAACAGCGACAAGCACGCCTTCTTCAACAAGGCCAACTTCCTGTTGTTCAACCTCGCCGTAGGCGGCGATTTCCCAAACATCCACAATGCCGACAATGTGACAGCGATACCTGCCGGCGGCGCGGAGATGCTTGTCGACTATGTGCGCGTTTATCAGCCAAAGAAACAAATATCATTGAATATCAAAAAATAACAGAAAAACTTCCTACCTAATATGAACGATCAGAACATGATGAAGAAAGTAGTGCTGTTGTGCCTGTTCACCGTCTTTGCGGTGGGCTATGCACTTTCAGCCGGAAACGATGATATCGAGAAAAAAATCGACCAGCTGCTGTCGAAGATGACTTTGGAAGAGAAAATCGGTCAGATCAACCAGCAGACAGGACAGGGCTACAGCCCTGAGATGGTGCAGATTGTGAAAGCCGGCGGCATCGGCTCTATTCTCAATGAGGTGGACCCAGTGGTGGTCAACAAATTGCAGAAAGAGGCTATGAAAAACAGCCGTCTGCACATCCCGTTGATTTTTGCACGCGACGTGATTCATGGATTCAAGACAATCTTCCCTATACCTCTTGGACAGGCGGCTTCGTGGAATCTTGCCCTCATCGAGCAGGGTGCGCGCATTGCTGCCGAGGAGGCTTCGTCGACAGGTGTGCGCTGGACATTCTCTCCGATGGTCGACATCTCGCGCGATGCCCGTTGGGGACGCTGTGCCGAGTCGGCCGGCGAGGATCCTTATCTTGCAGGAAAAGTGGGCGTGGCGATGGTGCGCGGATATCAGACCGACGACCTGTCACAGCCAAACACTATGGCTGCCTGCACAAAGCACTTTGTAGGCTATGGTGCGGCAGAGGGTGGCAAAGACTATAATTCAACGTGGATTCCAGATGTTGTGATGCACGATGTTTATCTGCCGCCGTTTAAGGCGTGTGCCAAAGCGGGCAGCGCAACGTTTATGTGTGCGTTCAACGACAACAACGGCATCCCGGCTTCGGCCAACCGCTACCTTATGCGCGACGTGCTTCGCGACAAGTGGGGCTGGGACGGCGTGATGTGCAGCGACTGGGGTTCGATTATGCAACTCGTGCCGCAAGGCTATTGCACCGACCTTAAGGACGCGGCGCTCAAGGCTGCGCTTGCCGGTGTCGATGTGGATATGGAAAGCTATGCGTATACCCGTCATCTGAAAGCTCTTGTTGAAGAGGGCAAAGTGGATGAGAAAGTAATCGATGGGCTGGTACGCAACGTGTTGCGTCTGAAATTCCGTCTCGGACTGTTTGACAATCCGTATGTTGACATGAAACGCGCAAACCAATTCTACGCTCCGGAGTCGCTTGAGGCAGCGGAACGTATGGTTGAGGAAAGCACCGTGTTGCTGAAAAACAACGGTGTGCTGCCGTTCACGGGCAAGAAGGTGGCGCTTGTGGGACCGATGGCCGATGCCAAGCACGACCAGAACGGCACTTGGTGCTTCGACCTTGACAAGACCCGCACAGTGACTCCGCTCGAGACTCTGCGCCAGACACTTGGCGACAATCTTGTGTTCGAGCCGGGACTCACATACAGCCGCGACAAAAGCGAGGAGGGAATCCGCAAAGCTGTGGAGGCTGCCAAGCAGGCCGACATCGTGGTGATGGTGGCTGGCGAGGAGGCTGTGCTTTCGGGCGAGGCTCACTGCCGTGCCGACCTTTCTCTGCCTGGCGCGCAGACTGAGATGCTCAAAGCGCTGAAAGCCACAGGCAAGCCGGTGGTACTTGTCGTGATGGCAGGACGTCCGCTGACAATCAGCGAAGAGGTTGACCTTGCCGACGCCACTCTCTTCATGTTCCATCCGGGAACAATGGGAGGTCCGGCACTTGCAAAGCTGCTTGCCGGCGAGGCAGTGCCGTCGGGCAAACTGCCTATGTCGTTCCCGCGGATGGCTGGTCAGGAGCCTATGTACTACAACCATAACAATTCAGGCCGTCCGGCAAGTAACATCGTGCTGATGGACGACATCGAGCTCGAGGCAGGGCAGACATCCACAGGATGCACAGGCTACTATCTTGATGCCGGCGACGGACCTGCGTTCCCATTCGGCTACGGACTGTCGTACACCACGTTTGCCTACGGCGACGTACGCCTCTCATCGGCAACGATGGACAAGGCGGGAGAGATTGAAGTGACTTGCACAATCAGCAACACTGGCAATGTGGAGGCTTCCGAGACTGCGCAGCTCTATGTGCGCGACCTTGTCGGCTCGCTGACACGTCCGGTGCGCGAACTTAAGGGCTTTGAAAAAATCACGTTGAAACCAGGCGAGAGCCGCGACGTTAAATTCACGCTGAAGGCATCCGACCTTGCATTCCATACATCGAGCGAGACAACTATTGTAGAGCCGGGCGATTTCCAAGTGTGGGTGTCGACCGACAGTGCCAGCGGAACACCTGTGAAATTTACTGTAACTGAATAATACGACAATAGCAATGAATAAAAACAATATCATACTGACAGCTACGTCTTTGGCTTTGGCGATTGGCGTGCTCTCTGCCGACGCCAAGAGCTTCAAGCGCGGAGTGAGCGAGAACGCTTTCAACCTGAAGGAAGAAATCGATGTGATAAAAACCGGAACGTCATGGTTTTACACGTGGGGCAACGTGCCTAACAACAACATCAAGGACTTGCCTGATGCCGATTTCGAGTTTGTTCCGATGTGCTGGAACGCCAACTACAATGCCGACAACATCCGCAGTTATTGCAAATCGCATCCAGAGACTAAATATCTGCTCGGTTTCAACGAGCCGAACTTCAAGAATCAGGCAAATATGACCCCTGAGGCGGCTGCAGCGGCATGGCCTGCTGTTCAGGCTCTTGCCAAAGAACTTGGACTGAAACTTGTGGGTCCGGCGGTAAACCATTCTCCCGACGGCCCTGAGAACGACCCGTATACATGGTATGCCAAGTTTGTGAATCTCGTGGGCAAGGACGCGTTCGACTATATTGCCATCCATAACTATTCAGGCGGCGTGGACGGAATGCGCACAATGATTGACAAATTCTACGGACTCTACGGCAAGCAGATATGGCTCACGGAGTTCTGCAACTGGCCGGGCAACAACACCGTGACACCGGAGGCGCAGATCACGTCGATGGTGGCGCAGGTGGAATATCTTGAAAAGAGCGAGAAGGTGTATCGCTACGCATGGTTCAAGGCAAAAGGCTCGATAACCACATCGCCAGCCTACGGATTGATAGTGCCGAAAAACGGTGTCGGAGAGCGCGAGCTGTCGGAGCAGGGCAAAGTGTATGTGAATATGTCAGACTTCGACCAGGCACGCTACCACTCCATGACAGAGGTGGTGCCTGCGGTTGAATATGTCAATTCAAACACCCTTGTGCTCGGATCGTCGTTCGACGGCAAAAACCCGTCGCCGATTGAGATTACGAAATTCAATTCAGGCGCTTATGCCGACTATCAGTTTGATGTGCCTGCGGCGGGCAGCTATACGCTTACCCTCCGAGTGAGCGGCATGGGCGAGCCTACGCGTTTCGACCCGACAGTGGGCATCTACAGTGTGGACAACGACGGCAAAGAGCTGTCGACACTTGCTGACAACAGACAATTTCAACTTCCAAACGATAACCAATCCTATGTCGATGTGCAGTTTGCCGTGTCGCTTGCTGCCGGCAAGCAGCGTATCCGCGTTAAAGACGGCGGACCATACTCGCCGAGCGGCATTCACATCAGCTGCCTTACGTTCAATCCTAACGGCAGTGTTTCCGACATGACAATCGACACTGAAAAAGTGGCTTGTCATTTTGCCGGCGAATGCCTGCAGTTTACGGGCAACGCAGCCATCGGCACCGCCTCGGTCTACGACCTTAACGGACGATTGGTGGCAGCCGGTGAGGTTGAGGGCAACGCCCTTGCCGCAGAAGGTCTTGCCGATGGCGTTTATGTGGTCAAAGCCGTAACAGCAGAAGGTGCGGCAACGACACTGAAAGTTGTGAAATAGAGTAATTTTTTATCATACATTTATAATAGTTAGGTTCTTTCCGTTAGTGGAAATAAAAGTAAGAAAGGTTTGTTAAATAGGGGCCTGGATCTGCGTGAGCAAGTCCGGGCTTTTTTATGACTTCGTCATTGCGTCACCCAGAAATCTTCATTGAAAAGTTTAGCTGTCAAACGCACATTTTTTCTCTTGTTTATGCTGCTTTTCGGAATAAAACGCTATTTTTGTGGTGTAAAATATGATACTAA
>ENA-UEYI01000014-UEYI01000014.1-human-gut-metagenome-genome-assembly--contig:-NODE-14-length-126146-cov-11.149862_pt1 | contig 126146 bp, 108 predicted proteins | sample MGYA00242900_ERZ507916 | MGnify/ENA primary metagenome ERZ507916 (study PRJEB26167, sample SAMN06115521) | human gut metagenome | host: Homo sapiens | place: China:Chongqing | collected 2015-09-02...
AAGTGTTATTGGATGTTCGTCTTAACAATTCGTCGCAACTTGCAGGCTATACAAAAAAAGATGATCTCACATATTTTTTGGAATCAATATGCCATATAAAATATAAGCACATACTGGCACTTGCTCCGACAAAAGAGATTTTACAAGCTTATAAAAAGAACGAGATTTCGTGGAAAGATTATGAGTATAAATATTTAAAGTTGCTTGAATCAAGAAATATCTATCAAGAAATTTCCAATATTGATTTAAACGGCAGCTGCTTACTTTGTAGTGAGAAAACGGCAGAGTGTTGCCATCGTAGACTTGCAGCGGAGTATATTCAAAAAATGTTTGCTATTGATAAAATAATTCATATTTAAGCCGGTTGTTAACCGCCCCCTATCACATGAAGTATTCTCTAAAGGGGCCTGAGTTAACTTGCCGGTAACTTGCCGTCCGTATTTTTCCCGGAAAAAACACAACGCGCCCGTGAGCCTTCGTGCTCGCGGGCGCGTTCATTTTTACAGGGATCCTCTTCCCCAATGGGCGGAGGGGCGTCTGTTTATAAAGGCGTGCTGGGGAAGGGGAAGTTTGAGGGAGACTCCCTCAAACTTCCCTCCCTGTCCTTCGCAGATATGGCCTTACCGGACGCGCAGGGCCTCGGTGATGATGGCCGCGTCTTCCTCCGGCCGGGCTTTGACATTGAGTTCGGCGTTGCCGCCGTGGCAGACGAAGCCCTCGGGGCCGTGTTCCACCACACCGGCGGAGATGACCTGCCCGTAGGGGAGCTGGTCGCGCATGTCGGCGTGGTCCACGCGGCGGGGAAAGATGAAGGGCACGGGCTGGCCGGAAAAATCTTCCATGATCAAATACTTCATGACCTGCCTTCCTGTTATTGCTGGCGCTGGGCGCGACGGTTCTTGAGGTACTGTCGCACGGCGCGGTTATGATCGTCGAGGTTGGTGGAAAAAGCGTGGCGGCCGCCGTCGGTGATGGCCACGAAATAGAGGTACTTGTGCTCTTCGGGCGTGATGGCCGCGGCCAGGGCGCTGGCGCCGAACGAGCAGATGGGGCCGGGCGGCAGGCCGGGACGCTGGTAGGTGTTGTAGATGTTGTTGGCGTCGTCCAGATGGCGGCGGCGCAGGTTGCCGTCAAAGTTGGGCCCCAGCCCGTAGATGACCGTGGGGTCGGCCTGGAGCGCCATGTTGATGCGCAAACGGTTGGCATAGACGCCGGCCACGCGCGGCCGCTCGTCGGCAAAGGCGGTCTCCTTCTCCACGACGGAAGCCAGGATCACCAGACGGCGCAGCTCGTCGCGGGAGGGCCGTTTGCCGTCGGGCCAGAGGGCGTCGCCCTTGCGCCAGAAGTTGTCCACCATGCGGCCGGCCACGGCACGGGCCTGGGCCTTGTCGGGCACGTCGGCCTTCTTGAGCAGATAGGTGTCCGGCATGAGGAAACCCTCGGCCGAATCGAAGGGGATGCCGTAGTGGCGCAAAAAGGCCGGGTCCGTGATGACGGCCCGGAAATCCTCAAAGCGTACCAGCCCGGCCTCTTCCAGCACCTTGGCGGTCTGCCACCAAGTCAGGCCTTCGGGCACGGTGACGCGGAACAGCACCGGCTGGCCGTTGACCAGGGTATCCAGCACCTGTTCCGGCAGCCAGCCCGTATTGAGGGCAAAGCGACCGGCCTGCAGGCGGCTGTCCCACTTTTTGTAGCGGGCCAGTAGCAGGAACTTGCGCGCATCGGTGATGAGGCCGCGTTCTTCCAGCTTGTCGGCCACACGGCGCACATTGGCGCCGGGTTCCACGTCGAAGAAGGCTTCCTGCCCCGGTGTGGCCGGGGGCGTCTTGAGGAAGGTCCAGGCCTCGTACCCCGCCCAGCCGGCAGCGGCCGCCGCCAGCAGGACAAGGACAGCCACGATGCGCAGTACGGTCTTCATGCCGGCCTCCGCTGGTCAGGGCTGAGGGAAAGAAAGGACTCCAGGATGCGCACGGCGGCCTGCTGGTCCAGCACGGCCTTGCAGCGGCGGCCCGTGCGGCCCACCTCGCGCAGTTCGCGCTCGGCGGCCTCGGAGCTGAGCAGCTCGGACATGAAATAGAAGGGCAGGGGCACGCGGCGCTTGAGGCGCTCGGTGACGTTGCGCACCTGCCGGGTGGTCATGCTCTCGGTGCCGTCGGTGAGCAGGGGCAGGCCCATGACCACGGCGTCGGGGCGCTCCTCGAGGATCCGCCCGGCCAGCGCCGCCAGGAATTCCTTGCGGTTGGCGTAGTCGGCCAGGCGGATGGTGGTCAGCGGATAGGCCATGATGCCTTCCGGGTCGGTGGCGGCCAGGCCCGTGCGGGCCAGGCCGTAATCAATACCTACCCATTTCAAGGCGTTTACAGCCCCATCTTGGCGCGCACTTCGGCCAGCGTGGCGGAGGCGAAGGCGCGGGCGCGTTCGTTGCCGGCGGCCAGGATCTCGGCCACGGCACCGGGACGGGCCGACAGGGCGGCGCGGCGTTCCTGCAGGGGAGCCAGGAAGGCTTCCAGGTTCTTCAGGAAGCGCTTCTTGCATTCCACACAGCCGAAGCTGGCGCCGGTACAGCCGGTGCGGATCTCGGCCTGCTCTTCGGGGCTGGCCAGCAGCACATGGTAGGGGAAGAGGTTGCAGACGTCCGGGTTGCCGGGATCGCTCTTGCGCAGGCGGGCCGGGTCGGTGAACATGCCGCGCACCTTGGGCTCGATGTCGGCCATGGTGTCACGCAGGAAGATGCCGTTGTTGTAGCTCTTGGACATCTTGCGGCCGTCCAGGCCGGGGCACTTGGCCGCGGGGGTGAGCATGGCCTGCGGCTCGGGGAAGAAGTTGCCGCCATAAAGGTAGTTGAAGCGGCGGGCGATCTCGCGGGTCAGCTCCATGTGGGGCAGCTGGTCTTCACCCACGGGCACGCCGTGGGGACGGTACATGAGGATGTCCGCGGCCATGAGCACGGGGTAGCAGAGGAAGCCTGCGTTGCCCAGGTCCTTGTTGGTGATCTGCTGCTGCTGTTCCTTGTAGGTGGGGTTGCGTTCCAGCCAGGAGACGGGGGTGATCATGGAGAGCAGCAGGCTCAGCTCGGCGTGTTCCTTGACCGCGCTCTGGCGGAAGATGACGCACTTTTCGGGATCCAGCCCGGCGGCCACCCAGTCCTTGACCATCTCTTCCACGTTGGTGGCGATGTTGGAGGGGTCGGCATAATCGCTGGTCAGGGCGTGCCAGTCGGCCACGAAGAAATAGGCTTCCTCGGTGTGCTGGAGTTCCACCCAGTTCTTGAGGACGCCGAAGTAGTGACCCAGATGGAGCGGCCCGGTGGGACGCATGCCCGAAACCGTACGCGGACGAACAGTGCTCATTTCAAGATTCCTTTAGAAGTTCCGTTACTTACTTGATACCGACAAGCGAAAGCAGCAGATCGCTGCCCCCGCCGATAAGAGGCCCGAGGATGTGCCCCAACAGGCCCGTGGCCAGCAGGAGCACCAGGATGATGAAGCCGTAGCGCCCGGCGCTCATGTAGGCCCAGGCCGCGCGCGGCGGCAGGAAATAGGCCACGATCTTGCTGCCGTCCAGCGGCGGGATGGGCAGCAGGTTGATCCAGGCGAGGCAGAGGTTGATGTTCACCCCGGCCACCAGCATGAGCAGGAAGTAGCGCGTGGTGTCCGAGATGTCGGGGCCGGGCAGCATGGCCACCACGGCGCCCAGGACAAGGGCAAAGCCGATGGCCAGCAAAAAGTTGGTCACGGGCCCGGCCAGGGCCACCCACATCATGCCGCGGGCGGGGTCGCGCAGGTTGCGCACATTGACCGGCACCGGCTTGGCCCAGCCGAAGATGAAGCCCGTGCCCAGACTGGTGAGCAGGAACACGGCCGCGCCCAGGGCGTCGAAATGCGAGACGGGATTGAGGGTCAGGCGGCCCATGAAGCGGGCGGTCTGGTCCCCCTTGCGGGAGGCCATCCAGCCGTGGGCCACTTCATGCATGATGATGCCGAGCAGGGTGGGGATCAGGTAGACAGCGAAACGCTGTGCGTTGAATGCAAAATCGAACATCTGCCGCAAGTACCATGCAACGGGTCAAATGTCGATATGAGGGGCGGGAAGGGCAGGGGGCCTCCCCGGCCCCGTAGATGTCATTTGGCAAGGGGCATCCTGTGCCAGCGGGGGCCGCCGGTCAGGGCGTGGCTCGCGTCGATGAGCGCGAACAGCTCTTCGGGCGTGATGCCCCCGTCCAGAAGGATGGAGACCCAGTGCCTTTTGTCCATATGGTAGGCGGGCAGGATGCCCGGCGTCCCGCTGATGAGCAGATCCAGGACGCCGTCGGACTTCAGGTTGATGATCTCCACCGGTCCGTCTCCGGCCAGGCCCAGCCGGTCCGGGGGCACGTCCATGATCAGGGCGTACCACTTTCGTCCCTGCTGGTGGCGCAGGACGGCATAGTGCGGATACCGGGCCCAGGGGTATTCCGGTTCCGTGCCGAACTTTTCCCTGACGTAGGCGAGGATGGCGCCACGCGCGGGCATGACCGACCTCCGCGGGCCTAGCCCACGCTGGCGACTTTGCGGACCAGCAGCTCGTCGTTGGGCCAGATCTGGCGGTCGGGGGTGAGCAGTTCGCCGTCGCGGGCCACCAGGGCGCATTCTTCGGCCAGCCCCAGGGCCGTCAGCAGCTGGCGGGAGGTCTTGGGGCGGGGGATGGAGAGCCAGTGGTCCTCGGGCTGGAGGCGCACGGTGACGCGCGCGCCGGTGTGTTCGGGTTTGACGCAGTGGATGTGGCGGGGAGTCTCGCTCATGGCTAGTTCCTTCGAGGCCTGTTGCCGGGACCTCGTGGCCGCACCGGCAAAGCCCGTTCTGCAGTGACGTCCCGGGCGGCGGGGCAGCCCTCCCGGGATGGATCTCCGGGAAAGACGCGGGGCCGGGGACAGGAAAGCTCAGCATACATACGTTGTTCTGTCCGTCTTGTCCATGTGCCGGGCATGCGCTGGGCGTCAGGGATCCTGCAAGGCAGCGGATCTTTTTGCAGTTTTCGAGGAATCAGGAATCAGCCTTGCGGACAGTGGAATAAAAAAATAAATAAATACATTATGTTATAATCAAATCATAAATTTTTTCTCGTGGCCATATTGACATTGAATTTCATTTTCATCATATACTTGAGTCGTGCGGGGCCTACCTGCCGCTGAGGAGGATCTTGTATGACTCTTGATGACGTCCACTCCATGTCCCGGTGCACGGTAAAACGGGTCACGGCAAAAGGTATGCTGGGGCAACGTCTCAGTGACATGGGATTTTGTCCGGGTATCTGCTTTCTGTTTGTAAGGCGTGCACCACTCCAGGATCCTATCCACGTGCAGATCGGATCCTATCATGTGGCACTTCGCAGCGGTGAGGCCAGGCATATAGAGCTGGATTCCTGCTCTCCGTGCCCGGCAAGGTAAGGAGCCAAGTCATGGAACAGATCCTTACCGTTCTGGCCGGGCAGCCCAATTGCGGCAAATCGACCATCTTCAACATGCTCACCGGCGCCCGCCAGTATGTGGCCAATTACCCCGGTGTGACCGTCGAGAAAAAGGCGGGAAGTTTCGTGTGCGGCGACACGCGCGTCGAGCTGGTGGACCTGCCCGGGACGTACAGCCTGGCTTCCTGGTCGCCGGAGGAGATGGCCGCCCGGCAGTTCATCGTGGAAGAGGATCCGGCACAGATCGTGGCGGTGCTCGATGCCTCGACGCTGGAAAAAAGCCTGTATCTTTGCCTGCAGCTTCTGGAGATGCGTCGGCCCACCCTGGCCGTGCTGAACATGATGGACGTGGCGGCGAAGCGGGGGATACGGGTGGATGCCGATGCCCTTTCCCGGGCGCTGGGCATCCCGGTCATCCGGGCCCAGGCCAGCAAGGGGATCGGGAAGCAGGAATTGTACAGAGCCATCGCCGCGCGTCACGGCCGTTCCGGCAGCGCGGAGATCGTCGATTACGGCGAGCTGGAAACGGATATCCGGGAAATCACACGCCTGCTGCCCCGGCAAGGGGTCAAGGGCTATCCTTCCCGCTGGTTTGCCATCAAGCTGCTGGAGCAGGACAGCCTTGCCGAGGGGCTGCTCGCTTCCGTGGATACGGAAGATGGCCGCATCGCCGCCCTGATCCGCCAATGCCGCGAGTCCTGGGCGACGCGGCACGGTGAGGATATGGTCAGGAGCATCGCCCATGCCCGTTTCGCCCAGGCGCGGGACATCGCGGCACGCTGCTCGGAACGCCTGGAGTTCGTCACCTCGGTGACGGAAAAGGTGGATGCCGTCCTCTGCCACCGTTTCTGGGGCCCGCTCATCCTGCTGGGGATACTGTTCGTTTTTTACCAGGCCTCCGTCACGCTGGGCAATTATCTGGCCGCCCAGGTCTGGCCGGTCTGGGGCAAGCTGGAGGTCTGGGCCGCCGCCGTCCTGCCGCAGCAGGGCTTTCTGGAAGATCCCGTCCTGACGGCGCTGGGGTTGTGGATCGTCAAAAGCATCACGGCAGTGCTGAACTACCTGCCCATCTTCGTCATCATGTTCGCCCTGGTGGCCATCCTTGAGGATTCCGGCTACATGGCGCGCATCGCCTTCATCCTCGACAGGATCTTCCACCGTTTCGGCCTGCACGGCCAGTCCACGCTGCCCCTGATCCTCGGCGGTGTCTATGTGGGCGGTTGCGCCATCCCCGGCGTCATCGCCACGCGTGCCATCCCCGATGAGCGGGCCAGGATGGCCACCATCCTCATCGTGCCCATGATGAACTGTCTGGCCAAAGTCCCGCTGTATCTGCTGCTGGTGGGGGCCTTTTTCAGCAGCCACGCGGGCTGGGCCATGTTCTTCATCGGGACGGTGACGCTGCTCATGGGCCTCATCGTGGCCAAGATCCTTTCCCTGACCCTGCTGCGCGGGCACAATCCCGCCCCGTTCATCATCGAGCTGCCCATCTACCACATGCCGTCGGTCTACGGGGTCATCCGCCAGACCGTGGACCGCATCTGGATGTTCCTGCGCAAGATCGGTTCCGTTGTGGTGGCCGTGGCCGTCATCATCTTCGCCCTCATCAATTTTCCCGATCTGCCGGCCGAACGGCTCGCCCATTATGAGGGGCAGCAGAAGGCCCTTGAGCAGGCCTTCCTGGCAGCGGTGGACAAGACCTCGTTCAAGGGGCGTCTTGAGGCCGCGGACATCGTACCGCTCCTGCTCTATCAGGAGGATCTTCGCGAGCGGAAACGCGGTCTGACGCAGGCCGAGGCCAATGCCGTCAACCAGGCCGCCCTGGAAGAGAACCCCGTCTATGCCGCCGTGGCCCTGCGCCAGGGCAAGGACGGCAAGCTGCTGGCCGGGGAATTGCGCAAGATCGACGGCAAACGCAAGACCCTGCGGCGCGAGATCCGCCAGGAACGTTTCGAGGACAGCTTCCTGGGACGTGCCGGCAAGGCGCTGGAAAGCGTCACTGCCGGAGCTGGCTTCACCTGGCGCATCAACGTGGCCCTGCTTTCCGCCCTGGCTGCCAAGGAGAACAGTGCCGCGACGCTGGGCGCCATCTATGGCCTGGACGGGATGAGCATCGGCGAAGGCATGGCCTCGGTGAGCGGTTTCACGCCCCTGCATGCCCTGGCGCTCATGCTGTTCATGGCTCTTTACCCGCCGTGCGTGCCTGCGGCCATCATGGTGAAGACACAGACGCTGTCCACGCGCTGGATGCTCTTTTCCATCCTTTTCCAGATGACCGTCGGCCTTATGGTGGCCACCCTGGTGTTCACAGGCGGATCCTGGCTCGGCCTGAGCGGCTTTGAAGCCATGTGGGCCTACTACGGCTTCTGCCTTGTCCTGCTGTTGCTCCTGGCACTGGTACCGGCCGGGGAGGAACAGCAAAAGCCCGGCCCCGTTGCCGGCCCCGCCCGTCCATAACCCCCAACCCTGTTTGTGCATGAGGAGGAAATCTATGTTCAGGTTGTTTGCTTCCCTGGCCCTGGCCGCCGCGGTGGCCCTGCCCGGCGCGGCTTTTGCCCACAGCGCCATTTTCGACTGCTTCGACAATGGTGACGGGACCGTTTCGTGCCAGGGGGGATATTCTGACGGCTCGTCCGCTTCGGGCGTGAGCATCAAGATCAAGGACGCCAAGGGCGACGTGCTGCGGGAGCTCAAGCTGGACAGCAACAGCGAGGTCTCCTTCCCGAAGCCCGAAGGGGACTACAAGGTCATGTTCGATGGCGGTGAAGGCCATTCCATCGAGCTCGACGGCAAGAAGATCGTGCAGTAGCCCGGATCGTCCCACAGAAACATAAGCGAGGTTGCTATGAAAAAAATGTCCTTTGCCGCGCTGGGCCTTGCCGGCGCCCTGCTGCTTGCCGCCCCCGCCCAGGCCCATTTCATGATGGCCTATACGCCGCAGACCGCTCTGGAAAAAGCCGCCGATCTGGATTTCCGCATCGTCTTCACCCACCCTGCCGAAGCCGGCCACATGATGGACATGGGGGGCGTGAAGGAATTCTATGCCCTGCACCAGCGCGGTGACGGTGAGGCCAAAAAGATCGACTTCAAACCCCTGTTGAAGGAGATCACCTGGAAGAACCCGGACTCCAGCGCCCCGGCCTTCTCCGCCCTGGTGCCGCGCAAGGAGCTGCGCAGCATGGGTGACTACATGTTCGTCATGGTGCCCGGCTACTATTATGAGAAGGAAGAAGACGTCTACATGCAGCAGATCACCAAGCTGCTGGTGAACGTGGGCGGCATCCCCGGCAACTGGAACACGCCGGCGGGCCTGCCGTGCGAGATCGTGCCCCTGGCCAAGCCTTACGGCCTGTGGACGGGCAACGTCTTCCAGGGCCAGGTGCTTTCCAACGGCAAGCCCGTGGCCGGTGCCGAGGTGGAAGTGGAATACATGAGCCATGAGCCGAACCTCAAGAAGAACGGCCTGTCGGCCAAGTCTTCCGTCAAGTATCCCAATGGCGTCATGGTGACGCAGGCCATCATGACGGATGCCAACGGCGTCTTCACCTTCGGCATCCCCAAGGCCGGCTGGTGGGGCTTCGCGGCCCTCGGTGTCGGTCCCGACAAGAAGCACGACGGCAAGGAACTGTCCCAGGATGCTGTGATCTGGGTACAGGCCGTCGACATGAAGTAGCTCATCCGAGCACAGCACTCATTCGCAAGGGGCACGGGTGGTCCGTGCCCCGACTGCAAACCTTCCTTCAGAAAAGGCCGGAGCAGGGACCCCGCTCCGGCCTTTTTGCCGTCGTGGCGGAAGATTGCAGTGGTGGGAAAACGTACTCGGCGGACGGATGCCCCGGATGCGCGCAAGGGCGTTCGCGCCGTCTTATGGCCGTGGTTCCGTCCGGTAGTCCCGGCCGCATCCGACGAAGGCGGTGTCCGTCTGCCTCTCCGGTACCGTTCGGACAGGCTCCCGGGGCGGCAGAGCGCCCGGCAGTTCGGCAAGCGGAGATAGAAGGTGCCGCCTTTACGCTTCCACGGGGCGTTACGGCCGGTAAAAGAAAGGCGGGACAGCCAGGCTGTCCCGCCTTTCAGGAACAGGGGGCCCCTGCCGGCATCAGCTCCGTTCGTCAAGGAGCAGCAGAGGGATCAGGCTGAAGATGCCGCCCCCCAGGACCATGCCGACCTCAAGCCAGCGGCTGCCCGTGAGTTCATGCCGCCGTGCGAGACGCAGGCCATGGAGCAGGGCCAGTACCAGGCAGAACGGCAGGGCAAGGGAAGCCCAGCGGGGAGAGAGCGTGATCTCGGGCGAGAAGGACTCCCGGTCTTCATGGGTGAACGTCAGGCGGAAGGGGAAGATGGTGTCGGCAAGGTGATGCTGCCAGACGCGTTGGGCACGGGACATGTGGTGCGAAAAGGTCCGTAACGGGAGAAGCGGCGTGTCCGTCAGTGCCTGCGGCAGCCTGTAGACAGCGGCATGCAGGTGTGTCGCGTCCGATACGACGGCCGTGAGGTAGAGGGGATCGAAGATGAGCTTGCAATCCATGCTGTCAGGCTCGTAATGCGGTATGGACAGCGGCAGCAATGCCGGCGGCAGTCCGGCTCCGCGCTCCTTCATGAGCCAGACGGTCTTCTCATCATCCAGCATCAGTCCCAGCCAGCGACGTTCCCGGCTTTCGGATACCAGAACGTGGCGGGGCGTGACGCCGGACGGTAATGGCACGGCCGTCACTCGCGGCTGGTCATGGTATCGCAGCAGGTGGAAGAGCGCCCCTGTCCCGTCCACCAGAAAGACGCCCCCCTCATATGGCTTGAAGGTGGTGAAGTTCCCCCCTACATGTCGGGCGGGAAAACGGAATCCCGCCGCGAGCAGAGCGTCGGTAAAACGCCTGCTCAGGCCCTGGTCCGGTGTGTTGCTGTCGGCGTTGAGGAACTGCATCCCTGTTGCCGTCAGGCGGAAGCGGTCGTCCGGGTAGACCAGCGCCACCTGTCCGGGATCGGCTTCCAGCATGGGCAGATATTCCCGTGCAGGCCCCTTGCCGTCGAGCTGGCGTGCGGGCAGTTCCAGGACCCGTCGTGAGCGCTCGATATCCTCACGTTGCAGGATCCTGCCTTCAAGGCGGACGGGGAGCAGCCCGCGGGCCTCCATGTTGCGGAAATAGATGAAGGGCAGGGCCGCCTCGAATTCCAGCCGGTCATGGTAACCGCCGTCTTCGTCCTTGTAGACGATATCGGCATGGTGCCCGTCGGATTTTTGGGCGGCTTTTTCGTCCTCGCCGTGGACCTGTTCCGTATAAATGAATTTTTTCAGCACGGGACTGAAGAAGGCATGTGTTTTGTCCAGCGATTTGAGCAGGGCCATGTCATAGAGCTGTGGCAGGCCCCAGGACAGGATAAGAACGGACATTAGGGTAAGGCAGAGCAGGGCTGCGGCACGCATCATTCGATTCTCCTGTGCCGGTAGTTCAGGGCGGGCAGCAGCAGGCCCGTGGCCAGGACAGGCAGGCCCGCTGCGAAGAAGGGCAGGCTGGGGGCGAAGGCTCCGGGAGCTGCCCGGGCAAGCAGGAGAGGGCAGATGCCCGCCGCCAGCATCACGCCGAGGAGCCGGGCCTTGCGTTGGGGTTCCAGAAGGCAGAAGGCAAGGCACAGATAGGCATACAGGCCCGCGAGGAACCAGGGGGCAGTCGTCAGCAGGGCCAGGCGGGCCGCCTCAGGCGGGAACGCACTATGGCAGAGGAGGACGAGAACGAGGGCATCGAGGCCATAGAGCAGCGTCAGAAAAAGGAGCCCGAACAGCAGATGGGCCAGTATCAGGGGAGCCATGCCGCAGGGAAGATGCAGGGAGATGCGGAAGCGCTCGTCACGCATTTCCGGCAGGAACTGGAAGCAGCAGAAGACAAGGGCGCTGCACAGGGGAAGGTAGGCCAGAGGCGCGTAGGGGATCTGACCCAGGTCCAGCACCCTGTACCAGACGATTTCGGGATGGTCCTGCAGGAAAAGACGGCGGATGGCCAGCCAAAGCCAGGTCATGAAGGCCAGATTTCCCGCGCACAGCAGGGCCATGCCCGCGCGGGTCTTGAGAAATTCCTTGAAAAAGATGCTTCGCAGCAAAAGTATCATCCCGCTACCTCCTGCCGGTATAGCCGATGAAGGCATCTTCGAGGTTCATGGCTGTCGGGATCATGGTTGCCGGGGACAGGGACAGACCAGTGCGGGCCAGGGCCTCGGCCATGCCGGAGGCCGTGACGAAGCCGAACAGTTCATAATGGTCACTGTGGGCTTCTGCATTGATGAGACCATCGGGCAGGGGATGCCTGCCGCAGGCCAGGGCGTCCAGCCGGTCACGGGCAGTGGCGTCAGGAACGTCCCGGTGCTGCAGGCGATAGCAGCGGAACGTGTCCATGAAATCCCGAAGGGGCAGTTTCAGGGCATCGCCGCCGCGCCGGAGAAAGATGGCTTCATCCACAAATCGGTCCATGTCCTGGATGATATGGGACGTAAGGATGACCGTATGCCGCCCGTCACGCAAAAATTCGCACAGGCAGTCCACAAAGAGACGCCGGTAACCGGCATCAAGGCCCAGTGAGTAGTCGTCCAGTACCAGCAGGTCCGGATCCTGGGCCAGCATGAGCCCCAAAACGACCTGTGAGCGCTGCCCTTCGCTCATATGGGCGATGCGATGCGTGGAGGGCAGGCCCAGGACATCCACAAGGGCATGATAACGTTCCGCTTTCCAGCGGGGATAAAAAGCCGCCATAAAGCGTTCGACCTGGGCAATGGTGAAGAAATCATAGGCAAGGTGGCGCTCAAAAAGCAGGCCTACCCTCTCCCGGGTAGCGGGCCGTATGGCATGGGCGGGGTCCCCGAAGATACGGCAGCTGCCTCCCAGCGGCTTGAGAAAGCCCATGATTATCTTGATCAGCGTCGTTTTGCCAACGCCGTTCTTGCCCAGCAGACCGTAAATCTTGCCCATCTCAAAAGAGAGCGACAGATCTTCATAGACCTTGTGCTTTCCATAGGCGTGCCGGAGATGGTCCACGCAGACCGGGGGAAATCGCATACCTCCTCCTTGCTCTTTTTTTGACAGGTCTATATGAAAAAGAAATTCAATGTCAATAATGCAAGCATAGGAGGAGGAACAATGAAGAATCTTCTCTTCATTCTGGCAGTAGCGGCCCTGTTGGGGGCACAGGCATCGCCTGCGGCAGCGCACAGTGCCCTGCTGAACTGTTTTGACAACGCTGATGGGACGTTCACCTGCCAGGGCGGTTACTCGGACGGTTCGTCGGCAACGGGTATCAGGATTGTGGTGCGGGACAGCAGCGGCGTTGTTTTGCAAGAGGCCCGTCTGGACTCCAACAGTGAGGTGACCCTGAACAGGCCACAGGGGGATTTTTCGGTATTGTTCGACGGTGGGGCCGGTCATTCCGTAGAGGTACGCGGCGATTCTCTTGTGCGTTAGAAGGGGGAGTCCGCCCTGTCATCCGGCTCTCCGGCAGGCAGGATGTGAAGGACGGCAGGAAGGACAGGGCATACCGAGAGCCCCTGGCGGCACAGTCCGGCCACTATGGCAAAGAATGCCGGGCGGGCGATGCCTTGAGCCATATGCGCGCTGGTGTCTTTCCGGAGCCCGGAGGGCAGACAATACCTGTCTCGGTATGAAGGAAAGGCAGGCTGTCTTTCTCCTCTCTTGCCCCTGCTGAAAGTTTTGGGAAGGGAAAGGGGGAGAGGGAGAACCGTTTTCCAAAACGGTTCTCCCTCTCCCCCTCGTCTGTTCCTTGCTAAAACGCCACCCACCAGTACAGCAGGGTGACCACGGCCATGCTGACGGCGCGCAGGCCCTGGTTGGCCAGGATCAGGCGCAGGGCCAGGGCCGGGCGGTAGAAACCGGCGTAGGCGGGCAGCTGGTGGCGGATGGCCCGCATGGGCGTGGACAATATGTTGCCCACCATCAGGGCAAGCACCACGTCGCGGGCCTCGAGGCCGCCGGTCTGGAGCACGCTGCCTGCGGCGCCCAGGGCCGCGCCCAGTTCGGCGGCCAGATGCAGCACGATGATGCCCATGGCCTGGGGCTTGAGGAAGGCCAGCCATTCCATGTGCATGGCCAGCCACTCCTCGGCGGCGGTGAACAGGCCGTAGCGCTGTAACAGATACATGATGATGTAGACGGGCACCGTGAAGCAGACCAGCTTGGGCACGCGGCGGCGGAAGCGCTTCCAGGCCTTGCGGGCGGCGGCGCGCCAGCCGGTCTCGCCGTCGGCGGCTGCCGTGCAGGCCAGGCAGCCCTGCGGCGGTGCGGGCAGCAGGCGGCGGGAAAAGGCGATGGTCAGGCCGGTACGGCCCACGGCGGCCAGCAGGGTCAGGCCCACATAGACCACGGCGGGCCAGCCCAGCACGGGCCAGGTGAGCAGGAAGATGGTGGGCGTGTGGACCAGATAGGCCGGGAAGCTGTTGAACAGATTGGCCAGCATGAGTTCCCGGCCGTCGATCTCGCCTTTCTGGTGGCTTTCGGAAAGCAGGCCGTTGGCCGCTGCCGGGGAGACGAAGGCCAGGGAGAAGGCCGCGCCCGCCACGTCGCGCAGATGGGCGGCCCGGGCCAGCGGGGTGGCCAGACGGGCCAGATGGCGCGTCCAGCGCAGGGCCTCCAGCAGATTGGCCAGCAGCAGGCCCACGCACAGGCCCAGCAGCAGACGCAGCAGGGGCCAGAGCAGGCCTTTCCAGAGCAGGGCCAGGGAATGCAGAGTGTCAGGGGAAAGGATATCGTTCATGGGCAGGGCGCGGGATCAGGCCTGGGCGGCCGTGAAGCCCGTGTCCTCGGGCAGGTCGGGACCGGCGGCGAAGGCGCGGGCCAGTTCGTCGCAGCGTTCGTTCTCGCGGTGTCCGGCATGGCCGCGCAGCCAGTGGAAGGTGACCTTGTGGGTGCGCAGCAGGGGCAGGAGCTGCTTCCAGAGGTCCACGTTGAGCACGGGCTTCTTGTCGCTCTTGATCCAGTTGCGCTTTTGCCAGCCGGCCAGCCAGCCTTTTTCCACGGCGTCACAGACGTATTTGGAATCGGTGTAGAGGTCCACCTCGCAGGCTTCGCGCAGGGCGGAGAGGGCCGCGATGACGCCGCCCAGTTCCATGCGGTTGTTGGTGGTCAGGCGGGCGCCGCCCACCAGCTCGCGGCGGGCCGTGCTGCCCACCAGGCAGAGGATGGCGGCCCAGCCGCCCCGGCCGGGATTGCCCAGGCAGGAACCGTCCGTATAGATGATGACTTTCTTCATCAAGAATTCCTTTGTGGTTTGAGACCTCCCCCTTCAGGGGGAAAAGGGAATTTGACAAGACGGCGAAGCCGATGAAATCCTTTTCCGTAACTTCTCCCTTCAGGGAGGGGCGATCCGCACGCCCCCTATCCGTCGGTCGCGGAGGCGGTAGCCGTTGCCCGCACCAGCGGGCTTACGGATAGCGACAGCGCTTTCATGGGCTGCCTTGCCGCGTAACACATTGCTGCCTTTATCCGTAGCTTCCTGCGTCGCAACGGCTAAAGCTCAGTCGGCGGATGGGGCGACTGTGGATTGCAACATGACCGCGCAGTGTAGGAAAGAAGCGGGGCGCTGGCAACGGGGCCTCCCCGGGTGTGCCCGCGCGCACAGCGGGGGCCGCAAAACGGGGGAGAGCGCGGGCGGGGCCGTGGTCTTCGTTCTGCAGGCTGGACTTTGCGGAACCTTTGGGATATGCTTTTCTACCAAAAATTAATGGGGGCATCACCCCCGTGGAGGACATCATGGCTCACAAGAAAATTGAGCGTAAAAAGGAACTGGATCGCCGCCGTCATCGTCGCGCTGAACGTCTGAAGCAGCGCGTGCGTGAAGCCAAGGCCGCCAAGGCCTAGTTTCCGCGGACAGTTCATTGCCGGTTCCCTGCGGGGAGCCGCGAATTTCAGCACAACGGCCGATGGCCCCGGACAAAAAAAGGGGCTGTCGTGGCCGTTCTTGGCGTTATAGCTATGCCCATCTACGAATATCAGTGTCCCAACTGTCAGAAAGTCTTTGAAGAATGGACCCATGTGACCGACATGCAGGCCCAGGAGCCCTGTCCCGATTGCGGCACCCCCTCGCCGCGGGTCATGTCGCACACGTCTTTCGTGCTCAAGGGCGGCGGCTGGTATGTCAGCGATTACGGCTACCGCAAGGGCATCAAGGACGAGAACAGCACGTCCACCCCTTCTTCTTCCGCCTCCTCGTCGACGAGTTCCACTTCTTCCGGCAGCACTGCCAGCAGCACTTCCGGAGGCTCGGGTTCTTCCACCTCCTCTTCGTCGACCCCTTCCGCGTGAGGTACCTATGATTGAGCGCTACACCCGGCCCGCCATGGGCCGCATCTGGACCCTGGAGAACCGTTACCGCGCCTGGCTGGCTGTGGAAGTGGCCGTGTGCGAGGCCTGGGCCGAACTGGGCCGCGTGCCCGCCGAGGCCGTGAAGACCATCCGGGAAAAGGCCGACATCGACGTGGACCGCATCCTCGAGATCGAGCAGACCACCCGTCACGACGTCATCGCCTTCCTCACTTCGCTGGAAGAAAAGGTGGGCCCCGACGCCCGCTACATCCATCTGGGCTGTACGTCTTCCGACATCGTGGACACCGCCAACGGCTATCTGTTCATGCAGGCCGGCAAGCTCATCGTGGAAGACATCGAAAAGGTGCTGGCTTCTCTGGAAGCCCTGGCCCGCAAGCACAAGGGCGTGCTCTGCATGGGCCGCACCCACGGCATCCATGCCGAACCCACCAGCTTCGGCCTCAAGATGACCGGCTTCCACGCCGAGTTCCAGCGCCATCTGGAGCGCGTCAAGGCCGGTATCGAGAGCGTGCGCGTGGGCAAGATCTCCGGCGCCGTGGGCACCTACGCCTTCCTTTCTCCCGAACTGGAGGAAAAAGCCCTGACCCGTCTGGGCCTGGCCGTGGACCCGCACTCCACCCAGATCGTGCAGCGTGACCGCTATGCCCATTTCTTCACCTCCCTGGCCATCCTGGCCGGCGGCATCGAACGCCTGTGCGTGGAGCTGCGCCATCTGCAGCGCACCGAGGTGCTGGAAGTGGAAGAAGGCTTCGCCAAGGGCCAGAAGGGCTCCTCGGCCATGCCGCACAAGAAGAACCCCATCTCCGCCGAGAACATGGCCGGCCTTGCCCGCCTGATCCGCAGCAATGCCGTGGCTTCCATGGAGAACCAGGCCCTGTGGCACGAGCGCGACATCAGCCATTCGTCCGTGGAGCGCGTCATCATGCCCGACTCCACCATCCTGGCCGACTACGTGCTCAACCGCCTGTGCCGCCTGCTGGACGGCCTGGTGGTCAAGCCCGAGCGCATGAAGGAGAACATGGAGCGTTCCTACGGCCTGTACTTCTCCCAGCGCGTGCTCACCGCCCTCATCGCCACCGGCCTGCCGCGCCAGAAGGCCTATGAGGCCGTGCAGCGCCTGGCCATGCAGAGCTGGGAGACCCGCAAGCCCTTCCCCGAGCTGGTGTGCGCCGATCCCGACATGCATGAACGTCTGGGCGATGCCCAGCTGGCCGAACTTTTCGATCCCACCTACTATCTTAAATACGAAGACGTCATCTACAAGCGCGTCTTCGGCAATTAGGAGGCTCCCGTGCAGCAGTCCATCCTGGAGATCAAGCGTCGTCTGGCCCGCCTGCTGGTGGAAAAGTCCTACCGTGAAGGCGACTTCGTCCTGGCTTCCGGCCGTCGCAGCGACTATTACTTCGATTGCCGCGTGACCGCCCTGCATGCCGAAGGTTCCTGGCTCATCGGTACGCTGTTCAACGACCTGCTCAAGGACGTGCCCGTGGTGGGCGTGGGCGGCATGACCATGGGCGCCGACCCGCTGGTCTCCGCCACCACCGCCATCTCGCATGAACTGGGCCGTCCCCTCAACGGCCTACTGGTGCGCAAGGAAGCCAAGGACCACGGCACCGGCCAGTTCGTGGAAGGCCTGGGCAACTTCAAACCCGGCGACAAAGTGGCCATGCTGGAAGACGTGGTGACCACCGGCGGCTCCCTGCTCAAGGCCTGTGACCGCGTGCGCGCCGCCGGTCTGGACATCGTGGCCGTGTGCTGCATCCTGGACCGTGAAGAAGGCGGCCGCGAAAAGCTGAAAGAAGCCGGTTACGAACTGCACTCCCTCTTCACCCGCAAGGAACTGGTGGAGATGGCCCGCTCCTAGGGCTTTTTCGCTGGAGCGTTCCCGGCATGATCCGGGGCATGGCGGGGATGACGCCCACCATGGGGCCCGCTCCAGATCCGTCCCGGACCGGGGATACACTGATCGTCAAAGGGCAGCCTTCGGGCTGCCCTTTTTTGTACGCTTTTGTCCGGCACAGGCCGGGGGGCTGGGCGGTAAGCGCCTGTGCCGCACGCTTGCCTGCCCGGATTTTTGCCTGCGGCAGGGCATTCACAGGCCTGGAAAGCAGCGTGAAAGGTCACAGGAAAAAATTTTTTGAAATTTTTTTCAGGAAATTTTCCCGAAGGCCGCCGAAAAATGTGATGGCGCAAAGCTGCCGGAAATGTGCAGGCTGAAAAACTTTGTCACATTGATGATAGAGACGCCTGGACGCATATCGATTTTGATTCACAATGTACTTTTGACGTAGTAACACAAAAAAATAAAGTATATTTTGCATCATATACAGTTTTATGATGTTTATTTGTTTGGCTTGTTCGTTATTTCTTAAAGTGTATGGAAAGTCTTTTGACTGTTTGTGTGAACAGTCATGGCGGGACTATGTGCATTGCGTAACAAAGTGCGCGTTTTTCCGTGTAAAACCGGCGTAAAGCAGAGCCCGGCCCTTTGCAGCGATGGTGAAAGCGTGCTAGCGTGTTTTTGTGCCATCCGCTGTGGCACGGGCATTCCGGCCGGATGCAGAGGGCTGTCCGGGCGGAAGATATCAACGAGAGGACAGGGGCGAGCCCCGGGAGGATGGAAAAGTGGAGCTTTACAAGCTGTTGGAAACCTTTAACGGATTTTTGTGGTGTCCGGTCATGCTGGTGCTGCTGGTAGGCACGGGCATCTATCTGAATATAGCGCTGCGCTTTTTCTCCTTCCGCAACTGGGTACGAGCTTACAAGTGCCTGTGGCAGGGGCGGTCCCATCAGTCCGAACACGGCGAGATCTCGCCGTGGAATGCCCTCATGACTGCTCTGGCCGCAGATATCGGTACCGGTAACGTAGTGGGCGTGGCCCTGGCCATCGCCGTGGGCGGCCCCGGCGCCCTGTTCTGGATGTGGGTCACGGCCCTGGTGGGCATGATGACCAAGTTCAGCGAAGTGCTGCTTTCCGTGCACTTCCGCGAAAAGACCCCCGCCGGCAACTGGGTGGGTGGCGCCATGTACTTCATCAAGAACGGCCTGGGCCCCAAATGGGTCTGGCTGGGCACCTGCTTTGCCGTGTTCGGCATCTGCGCCTGTATCGGTACGGGCGGCATGGTGCAGGCCAAGGCCATCACCGACAATATCTCCGGCACCTTCGGCCTGCCCACGTGGCTGTGCGGCCTGATCCTGGTGGGCCTGTGCGTGGCCGTGCTGCTGGGCGGCGTGCGCCGCATCGGCGCCGTGGCGGGCAAGATCGTGCCCTTCATGGCCATCATGTATGTCTTCATGTGCCTGCTCATCATCGGCATGAACATCGAAAAGGTCCCCTCCGTGTTCTGGTGGGTGATCTCCGACGCCTTCCAGCCCACGGCGGCCACCGGCGGCTTTGTGGGCGCCACGGTGATGATGGCCATCCGTCAGGGCATGGCCCGCGGTATCTTCTCCAACGAAGCCGGCCTGGGTACCGCTCCCATGGCCCACGCGGCCTCCACGGCCGAGACCCCGCTGGTGCAGGCCTCCATCGGCATGCTCGACGTCTTCATCGATACCATCATCGTCTGCAGCATGACGGGCTTCGTGATCCTGGTGACGGGCACCTGGACCGCCGGTTCCTCCGCCGCCAGCATGATGACCTCCATGGCCTTCGAACAGGCGCTGCCCGGTGTGGGCCAGTTCGCGGTCACCATCTGTCTGACTTTCTTCGCCTTCACCACCATCCTCGGCTGGTGTGTGTACGGTGAACGCTGCGCCATCTACCTGTTCGGCGACCGGGCCCAGATGGTCTTCCGCCTGGTGTACTGCCTGGCGGTGGGCGTGGGTTCCGTCCTGGCCCTGGATGCCGTGTGGCTCCTGGCCGATACCTGCAACGCCCTTATGGCGCTGCCCAACCTTACCGGTGTCCTGCTGCTGAGCCCCGTGCTGTTCAAGATCGTACGGGACGAGGTGGCCCGGGACGACCGTTTCGTCGTGTAGGCAACCGGGGGGCGGGCCCCGGGCCCGCCCCTTTGCAACATATTCCATGACATAGCCTGAGGAAGGCAGCCTTCGGGCCGGCGCTCTCCGTCATCGGGGAGCGGGTCTTGGCGCTCACCCTGAAAACGGCCTTTTCCATGGAAAAAGACCGGCAGGGAGAAGGCTGCGGAGCTGGCAAGGGCGCAGCGGCGCCTCCGTGACGGTCCGGCATGACGGACTGCCGGCCGGGACGCCGGAGGCTCCCATCCCGTTCACCTTTTGGAAGAGGGGCAAGGCATTGCAAAAACGTTACCTTTCCATCGCCATCCTGACGGCCGTCCTGGCCGTGACGGGGATCGCCGGCTATCTGCTGCCGGCGGGCCCGGTCGCGGGGGACAAGGAACCTGCCACGCGTCGCATCCTGTTCGACAATGCGGGCGGTCCCGTGGTCTTCGACCATCAGAAGCACAGCCGTCTGCTCAAGGAAGAGTGCGCCACCTGCCACCACGAGAGCCTGCAGAAGACGCCCGACAAGGCCATGGCCTGTGCCAGCTGCCACGGCGTGGCCCTGGACGATGCCTTCAAGGCGGGGCATGCCAAGAGCTATCCGGCGGAAAGCTGTGTGACCTGCCACCATTACGAACTGGCGGCCAAGGACTGGGGGCACCAGCAGCACAGCGAGGACTTTGGCGTGGACTGCACCTCCTGCCACCATGCCGACACGAACATCGAGCCCGAACCGCAGAGCTGCGCCAACTGCCATGAGGCCGGGGCCCGGCCCACCAACAAGGCTGCCGAGCCCGGCACGCCGCCGGTGCTGGCCGATGCCGTGCACGCGCGCTGCGTGGCCTGCCATCAGGATCTGTTCGGCAAGGCCAAGAACTGCGCTTCCTGCCATGAGCTGAAGCCCACGCGCAAGGATGAGGCTGCCGTGAAGGGCAAGGTGAACGCCCTGTATGCCGACTGCACGGTCTGCCATGTGAAGAAGACGCCGGACAAGCTGATCCCCGGCCGTATGGACGCCTTCCACGGCCAGTGCATGGGCTGTCATGAAAAGCTCGGCAAGGGCCCCTTCGGCAAGGACAAGTGTGCCCAGTGCCATACCAAGTAGTGAGGCGGGTATGAAAGAAGTATTCCAGATGTTGAAGGACCCGCGTTTCCACCTGGTGTACGGGGTGACGCAACGCTACAGCAACGGCCCGGAACCGCGCCGCGTGCGCCTCAACCGCGAGGGCTACAAGCTCGTGGAAGGCGTGACCAAGAAAGCCCTGGTCTACCCGCGCATGCGCCTGGCGGTGCATCCTTCGCCGCTCAAGGGGGACGCGTTTTCGCCCATCTTCGGCCGCATCACCGACGTGACCGAGCGCAGCCTCTTCGTGGAGGCCATCGAGCCCGACGAGGCCCTGCGCGCCCTGGCCGACGGCGTGGAGAAGGTGGACCTGATCAATGACGAACGCACGGGCCAGGAACTGGCCGTGCTGCTCAAGAGCCTGGGCCTGAACACCAAGAGCCTGGGCCAGCAGTGCGAGACCCTGATCATCAACGGCCTCAACCCCGACCCCGGCGTCACCTGGGCCGAGCCCATGCTGCTGACCCACCAGGGCACGCTGCGGGCCGGTCTGGCCGTGCTGCGCCGCCTTTCCCCGGCCAAACGCATCCTGCTGGCCGTGCCGCGCGAGATGCACCTGCACTTCGACGACGTGGAAGTGGTGCGCGTGACGGCCCGCTATCCGGCCAGCGTCGATGCCCTGCTGGTCAAGAGCGTCACCGGCAAGGAAAAGCCCGAAGGCGTGGGCGTGGTGGGGCTCCACAATGTCTGGAGCCTGGGCCGCGTGGCCCGCACGGGCCTGCCGCTCATCGAGTCGGTAATCACCCTGGGCAGCTACACCCACTCCGGCAACTATATCGTCAAGGAAGGCAGCATGCTGGGCGAGCTGCTGGAATTCGCCCACATCAAGCTCAACAGCGGCGACACCCTGGTTCGCGGCGGCCCGCTGCGCGGCGAGAGCATCGACCGCCTGGACCGCAGCATCACCAAGGGGGCCACGGGCGTCTTCGTGGTGGAGGCCGGTACAGTGCCGCCCATGGAAGGCCACAGCCCCTGCATCAACTGCGGCGCCTGCGTGCTGATCTGTCCCGCGCGCCTGAGCCCCAGCATGCTGAGCCGCAACGCGGAATTCGCCCTGCACGAGCGCTGCCGCGACGAACACGTGGACTGCTGTCTGGAATGCGGCCTGTGCGGTTATGTCTGCATCGCCCGCCGTCCGGTCCTGCAATACATCCGTCTGGCCAAGCACAAGCTGGCCCAGGCCGATGAGGCCCGCCGTCTGAAAGAACGGGAGCTGCGTCCCGCGGCGCAGCCTGCCGCCGAAGCCAAGGAAGGAGAAAACTGATGCCCGCTGCCGCTCAATCTTCCGTTTTGCTGGCCATGAGCGCCCCGCCGTACTGGCATTGCGGGCGCACCGTGCGCCGCCAGAGCCTGATGACCCTCGCGGCCCTGCTGCCTGCCGTCATCGGGGCCGTCTGGACCTGGGGCCTGCCCGCCGTGCGCGTCATGTCCCTGTGTGTGGCCGTGGCCGTGCTCACCGAGGCCGCCTGCCAGAAACTCATGGGCCGCGAGCTGGCCATCGACGACTACACGGCCGTCTGTTCCGGCCTGCTGCTGTCCTTCATGCTGCCGGCCGACGCCCCCTGGTGGATCGCGGTCATGGCGCCGCTCATCGCCATCAGCCTGGGCAAGATGGCCTTTGGCGGTCTGGGCGCCAACCCGGTCAACACCTCCGTGGTGGGCTGGGCCGTGCTCTTCGTCTCCTTCCCCCTGTTCATGGAACCCAATGCCGTGCAGCTCAACGCCGCGTCCATGGTGGACCCGCTGGTGCGGCTCAAGTTCTTCGGCTGGGCCGATGCCGGCAGCATCCCCCTGCAGGACCTGCTGCTGGGCCAGCAGATCAACGGCCTCGGCGCCGGGCAGGTGGGGGCGCTCTTCCTGGGCGGCTCCCTGCTGGCGGCCCGCGGCATCATCCGCTGGCAGATCGCCCTGGGCTTCTTTGCCGGGGTGGCCGGCCTGGCCGCGCTCTTCTGCATGAGCAGCCCCGCCACCGACGCCTCGCCCCTGTTCCATCTGTGCACGGGCTCGGTCATGCTGGGCGGTTTCTTCCTCATCACCGATCCGGCCAACGCGCCGTCGCGCCCCCTGCCCATGTTCCTGTACGGCCTGCTGGGCGGCGCGCTGGTGATGACCATCCGCAAGTACGGCATCTACCTTGACGGTGTGCCCTTTGCCATCCTGCTGGCCAATCTGGTGGCCCCGCTGCTGGATTCCATCCGGCCCAAACCTTTTGGAGTGCGCTAGCCATGGCCGATATCCTGCGAATGATCGTCGTCCTGTCAGCCCTGTGCGGCCTTTCGGGCTTTGCCCTGTCCTACCTCAAGATGGTCACTGCGCCCGTCATCGAGGAACAGGTGCTGACCTATGTGCAGGGACCGGCCATTGCCGGGGTGTTCACTGATATCGACAACCAGCCCATCGCCGACCGCAAGGCCTTCGAGACCGAGAAAGGCCGGGTGCTGGTCTTTCCCGCCATGCGTGACGGGAAGCTGGTGGGGGTGGCCCTGGAAGCCACGGGCAAGGGCTACGGCGGTGACGTGGGCGTGATGGTGGGCTTCAATGTGGCCAACGACACGCTGGCGGGCATCGGCACCACCACCCTCAAGGAAACGCCCGGTCTGGGCATGCGTATCGCGGAGCCCGGCTTCACCGGGCAGTTCAGGGGCATCGCCGCGCCGGTGGGCCTCAAGAGCCAGGGGGGCAGCATCGACGGCATCTCCGGCGCCACCATCTCCTCTTCGGGTGCGGTGACGGCCGTGAACCTGGCCGCCGAGGCCTACAAGGCCCTCAAGCCTGAAATCCTCAAGACCTGGGGCAACAAATAAGGAGCCGGCCATGAGCAGCGTCATGCAAGAATTCACCAAGGGGCTGTGGAAGGACCTGCCGCCCTTCCGGCTGGTGCTTGGTCTGTGTCCCACGCTGGCGGTCACCAACTCCGCCAACAACGGCCTGGGCATGGGTGCGGCGGTCATCTTCGTGCTCGTGCTCTCCAACATGATCATTTCCATGGTGCGCGGCATCATCCCCAAGAAAGTGCGCATCGCCTGCTTCATCGTCATCGCGGCCTCGCTGGTGGTGGCGGTGGAACTGCTCATGCAGGCCTATGCCTATCCGCTCTACCAGCAGCTGGGCATCTTCGTTCCGCTCATCGTGGTGAACTGCATCATCCTGGCCCGCGCCGAGGCCTTCGCCGCCAAGAACGGCGTGGCCGCCTCGGTGGCCGACGGCCTGGGCATCGGCCTGGGCTACACCATCTCGCTGACCTTCCTGGGCTCCCTGCGCGAGATCCTGGGCAACGGCACCTGGTTCGGGAACCCGGTCATGTGGGACGGCTTCCAGCCGTTCACCATCATGGTCCAGGCCCCCGGCGCGTTCATCTGCCTGGGCCTCATCCTGGCGGGCATGAACGTCATCAATGTCTGGCAGTCCCGTCGCAAGGGCGGCCAGATGGTGGAAACCTCCAGCTGCGGCGGCTGCAAGGCGTGCAGCATGCTCCAGCAGCGTCAGGAACAGTAGCCCGCGGGCTTTCGCAAGGATGCGCGTATGGATATCTTCCAGCTTTTCATCTCGGCCATCTTCGTCAACAACATCGTGCTGGCCCAGTACCTGGGCAACTGCCCCTACCTTGGCTGCTCCAAGGAAAAAGGCGTGGCCCTGGGCATGGGCGGCGCGGTGATCTTCGTCATCATCGTGGCCACGGCCTGCACCTGGCTCATGCAGCGTTACGTGCTGGAGCCCTTTGGCCTGGGCTACCTGCAGACCATCGTCTTCATCGTGGTCATCGCCTCGCTGGTGCAGTTCGTGGAGATGTTCCTCAAGAAGATGGTGCCGCCCCTGTATGCGGCCCTGGGCATCTTCCTGCCGCTGATCACCACCAACTGCGCCGTCATGGGCGTGGCCATCCTGGTGCAGCGCGAGGAATACGACCTGCTCACCTCCGTACTGTACGGCGGGGCCTCGGCCGTGGGCTTCACCCTGGCCCTCCTGCTCATGGCGGGCATCCGCGAGCGGCTGGATACCTGCCGTCTGCCCAAGGCCATGGCCGGGACGCCCATCGCCCTCATCATGGCCGGCCTGATGTCGCTGGCTTTCATGGGTTTCAAGGGCATGGCGCAATAACGCGGACTACGGGCTTTTGACTGCCGCTGGGCGGCAAGGAGAGGCATATATGGTTTTCGTTTCCATCATCACCCTGTTCGGATTGGGGCTCGTGGCCGCCATCCTGCTGTCCATCGCCTCGCGCGTCTTCTACGTCAAGGAAGACCCGCGGGTGGAGGCCGTGCTGGAGGTCCTGCCCGGGGCCAACTGCGGTGGTTGCGGCTTTGCCGGCTGCGAAGGCTACGCCGCGGCCGTGGTCTCCGATCCCGACATCCCGGCCAACAAATGCTGCGCCGGCGGTGCCGATACGGCCATCGCCGTGGGCGAGCTGACCGGCAAGACCGTGGCCGAGGCGGAGCCCCTGTTCTCGCTGCGGCGCTGTGACAAGCTGGCCGGCAACGTGGCCCTGCGCTACCAGTACCAGGGCATGCCCTCCTGCGCGGCGGCGGCCATGCTGCGCGGCGGCACCGATACCTGCCACTGGTCCTGCATGGGCTTCGGCGACTGCGTGCAGGTCTGCCCCTTCGACGCCATGCAGGTCAAGGACGGCGTGGTGCGCGTGGACATGTCCCGCTGCACGGGCTGCGGCATGTGCGTGTCGGCCTGCCCGCGCGGAGTGCTGGAGCTGGTGCCGCGCCGCCATCGTGTGGCCGTGTTCTGCAATACGCGCGACAAGCTGCGTGCCGTGACCGAAGTCTGCGACGCGGGCTGCATCAATTGCGGCCGCTGCGCCAAGGCCTGTCCGGCCAAGGCCGTGAGCAACGTGGCCGGGCGCATGGTGGTGGACCAGATCAAGTGTGTTTCTTACGGGCCCGATTGCGGTGAGGCCTGCGTGGAGGCCTGTGCCCGCCACATCCTGCGGCGAACCTGCCCCACGGGCATCGAGGCCGCCAATGTGGCCAGGATGAAGGATGACAGCGATGGCGACGGCGCTGCTGGGGGCGGCACCGTGCCTGTGACCGGAAAGAATGACCGCCCCGCACAGGAGAACTGCAATGCCTAAGACCTCTCGCCGAGATTTTTTGCGCTGGACGCTGGCCGGCAGCGGCCTGCTGCTGGCCGGTGCGGCCTCCGTCCTGGAGCCCGCGCCCGCCCGGGCCGTGACGCGCCTTGGCGCGTCCACGCAGCAGACGGCCCTGTTCATGGGCACCATGGTGAGCATCACCGTGGCCTGTCCCTCGTCCACCCAGGCCCACGATGCCATGGATCTGGCCTTTGCCGAGGGGCGTCGTCTGGAAGCCCTGCTGACCCGGCATGACGCGGCGGCCCCCCTGGGCGTGCTCAACAGCCAGGGCAGCCTGCGTGACGTGCCGCCCGAGCTGCTCAATGTCTGGCAGCGGGCCCACGGCATCTGCCATCTGACCGGCGGTGCCTTCGATGCCACGGTCCTGCCCCTGGTGCGCCTGCTGGAGAGCCGCAGCAATCCCGAAGGCGAGCTGGAGCTGCCCGAGAGCGACCTGCGCGAGGCCCTGGCCCTGGTGGATACCGATGCCGTGTACGCCGGTCGCGACGGGATGCGTCTGGAACGGCAGGGCATGGGCCTGACCCTGGACGGCATCGCCAAGGGGCATATCGTGGATGCCATGTCCGCCGTGCTGCTGCGCGCGGGCTGCGAGAACCATCTCATCAATGCCGGCGGCGACATCCTGGCGCGCGGGCACAAGGCCCCGGGCGTGTTCTGGCGCGTGGCCGTGGAAGATCCGGAAAAGCGCGGCCACTACCCGCAGGTGCTGGAGCTGTACAATCAGGCCATCGCCACGTCCGGCGGCTATGAGATGCACTATGACGCCGAGGGGCGCCATCATCACCTGCTGGACCCGTCCACCGGGCGGAGCCCCGTGCTAGGCAGCATGAGCGTGCTGGCCGCCACCTGCATGCAGGCCGATGCGCTGGCCACCGGCCTGTCCGTCCTGCCCGCCGGGGAGGCCCTGACGCTGGCCGACAGCCTTTCGGGCTGCGCCTGCGGCCTGCTGCGCCGGGACGGCCGCCTGCAGGTCTCCCGCCGCTGGCCTGCGGAAGCCTGATACTGATCGTTCATGGATGCAAAAAGCCCGTCCCCTGGGGGGACGGGCTTTTTCCGTTTCCGGCACCGGCCGTTCCTGTTCCCCATCCCGGCAAGCCCGCTCTCCGCGATCTGCCGTGGTATCCTGCCGTCGGGCCTCAAAAGGGGCACGGCAAAAGGAGGCAAGAGGGGAGGAGGAAACAACGTCCGGGACGTCTTCCGGCCGCTGGCGGCCATCCGGGGAGAGCGACCTGGTCCGCCGCCGCATCCGGCGGCTGCCGCAAGGCATGAAAAAAGGGAGGACGTCGTCCTCCCTTTTTTGTCATGTCGTGCGCCGGGTGCCCTAGCGGCTCCACTTGAAGGTGAAGACCTGCTCGGTATCGGGATGCAGGCTCAGATGCACGGGGCAGGTGTGGGCGGCCCGTTCGATCATGGTCTTTTCCTTTTCGGAGAACTCACGGTCGGGCATGTTGAAGATGATCTCGATCTTGCCGATGCGGCGCGGGTTGGCGCTCATGGTCTTGCTGATCTCGATGGTGGTGCCGGTCACGTCCACGCCGTGGTTCCGGCCGTAGATGCCGATGATGGTCATGGCGCAGGCGGCCAGGGCCGTGGCGCAAAGGTCGGTGGGGCAGAAGGCCTCGCCCTTGCCGTTGTTGTCCTTGGGGGCGTCGGTGACGAGTACGGTACCGCTCTGCTGGTGCACGCATTCCACGCGCAGGTCGCCGAGATATTTGGCGGTGATGTCTGCCATGGGGGAACTCCTTTTTTGCCCCAGAATGCCCTGTCCGCTCCCCGGACGCAAGAGGTATGTCCGTAGTCAGGGAAAACGGTTTCGAGGCTTCTGGGGGCCTTGTGGCGTTATGCCGGGCCATGTCCGGGATGCCGGACCGTTCCGGCCATGAAAAAAGGGGAGGCGGCTGCCTCCCCGTACGTTCGGAACAGCGGGATCGTCCGCTGCTTTAATCGTTGGCCAGACGGGCGGCGTCGGCGCGACGGCGCATGCGGGCCACGCGTTCGCGCAGACCGGCGCGGTAGGCGTCCAGATCCTCGATGCGGGCGCGGGCCACGCCGCTTTCCATGGCGGCACGGGCCACGGCGGGCGTCACCCATTCGATAATGCGCGGATCCAGCGGGCTGGGGATGATGTAGTCGGGGCCGAAGCTGAATTTCTTGCCGCCGTAGGCCTTGCTCACTTCTTCGGGCACGTCTTCGCGGGCCAGCATGGCCAGGGCCTCGGCAGCGGCCAGCTTCATGGCTTCGTTGATCTCCGTGGCCTGCACGTCCAGGGCGCCGCGGAAGATGAAGGGGAAGCCGGACACGTTGTTGATCTGGTTGGGGCAGTCGGAGCGGCCGGTGCCCATGAGCAGGTCGTCACGGGCGGCCTTGGCTTCGGCGTAGGTGATCTCGGGCACGGGGTTGGCGCAGGCAAAGATCACGGGATGCGAGGCCATGCTGCGCACCATGTCCTGCGTGACCAGACCGGGCTTGGACAGGCCCAGGAACACATGGGCGTCCTGCATGGCTTCGGCCAGGGTGGCGTCCTTTTCCTGCGCGAAGGCGGCCTTGGTGGGATGCAGCTTGTCCTGGCGGCCCTTGTGGATCAGGCCCTTGCTGTCGAACATCCAGATGTTCTCGCGCTTGACGCCCAGGCTGACGTAGAAGTTGGCGCAGGCGATGCCGGCGGCACCGGCGCCCACCACCACGACCTTCATGTCTTCCATCTTGCGGCCGGCGATGTGGGCCGCGTTGATGAGGCCCGCGCCGGAGATGACGGCGGTGCCGTGCTGGTCGTCATGGAAGACGGGGATGTTCATGATCTCCTTGAGCTTCTGTTCGATGTAGAAGCATTCGGGAGCCTTGATGTCTTCCAGGTTGATGCCGCCGAAGGTGGGCTCCAGGGTCTTGACCACGTTGATGAGCTCGTCGGGATCGGTGGTGGCCAGCTCCAGGTCGAAGACGTCCACGTCGGCGAACATCTTGAAGAGCATGCCCTTGCCTTCCATGACGGGCTTGCCCGCCAGGGGGCCGATGTTGCCCAGGCCCAGCACGGCCGTACCGTTGCTGACCACGGCCACCAGATTGCTGCGGGCGGTGAGGCTGGCCGCGGCGGCGGGATCGGCCTCGATGGCGCGGCAGGCATCGGCCACGCCGGGCGAATAGGCCAGGGTCAGGTCGTCCTGGGTCTCGCCCCGCTTGGAGGGCAGCACTTCCACCTTACCGGGGCGGGGCTCCGCATGATATTTCCAGACATCTTCCTTGGTATAGCTCATAGTATCCTCTGCTGCTCGGCTGGAGCGGTGAGATAGTGAAAAACGGGCCCGGACAGGCGTGGGGACAGCGTTCTCCTGTTTGCATGGCTCCTTGATCGGAGCGGGGAGGAACGCGCGCTCTCGCGCCGTGACGGGCGTTTTCGGCCCCGGGCCGCGGGACATGGCCGTATGCCATGCGATCGCCCGGCCAACACATGAGTATAAAAATCCGTTGCCGCTTTCGCAAGTGCGGGCAGGGGGGCGGGCGTGGCTGGTTGCGGGGGGAAGGAGGGACCCTTGGCCGGCGCACAAGGGGCCCTCCTTCCCCCCGAGCCCCCCATCCTCCCCCCAACGCGCTTTTTTCAGAAGGATGGACGGGTGGTGTGGCGCGGCAGACTGCGCGCCTCTGATGGTCCCCCGGTACTGTGGGAGGGGGCAATGGAAAATATGGCGGGATGCCCGCTACTTCCGCGGGATGCAGGGAGTAGGTCGCCTATGGAGCGGGGACGGGAAGAGGACGACCGATGTCCCTAGGTGCGCCGTTTTGTTCCGGCATGCGGGGCGGGTCATCAGCGGGGCAGGGGAGGGAGGAGCGCCGTCAGACGGGCTCCTTGTGCGGGGACTTGGAAGGCTGGAGAAGACACGAGGGGAAGGGGAGATTTTCCACCGGAGACGGCCGGAGGCGGCCCCGGGGCGTGCCCGTCATGACGCGGTCGCTTCGGGCATCGGCAGCGCGATGGCGTCCCCTTCCCCTCTGGTAAAAGAACTGTCTAGCCGATCCATTCCTGGCCGGTGGCCATGTCCATGATGACGAATTCCGTGCCGTCGCCCTTGGCGGCCACGCGGTATTCCAGCTTCTCGGCCACACGGTTGGGCAGCTCGCCGCTCTGGTCGAAGGTCAGCACCCGGCAGGAGAAGCCGTCGTGATAGTCGCTGACGGGGATCTCGCGGGAAGAGGCCACGATGATCTCGTCGCCCACCTGACAGGTACGGGCCGCGGCGCCGTTGAGGCAGACCACGCCGCTGCCGCGCGGGCCGGGCAGCACATAGGTCTCGATGCGGGAACCGCTGTGCTTGTTCCAGATGTAGACGTATTCCAGCGGCAGCAGATGGGCCGCTTCGAGGATGTCGGTGTCGATGGTGATGGAGCCGTGGTAGTTGAGCTTGGATTCCGTGACCACGATACCGTGCAGCTTGGCGCCTACGACGCGGATGGTGCCCTGCCCCTGGGGCTGGACACCCACCAGCATACGGGTGACTTCTTTTCTTTCCATGTGGTTCCCCTTGGGGGACCTGTCCGTCATGCGGCAGAACGTACCGCCGGGCAGGGTCTGGAGGAGCCGTCGGGCTCCTTGTGGACGATTTTGAAGAATGAGGGAGCATGAAGGGGGAAGGGGACTTTTCCAGCGGAAAACGTTCCCTTCCCCCCTCATATCATTTCATCGTCATCATTCTCGTCTAGCACTGGACGATGCGCACGTCGCCGCGGGTCTCGTTGGCGCGGCGGCGGAAGCGCTGGCGGCGGTCCTCACCGTCCACCTGGTTGGCCAGCCATTCCAGCACGTGCAGCACGGGGTGCTTTTCCTTGAGCTGGATGAGGCAGCGGGCGATGCCGATCTTGCAGGAGGGGCAGCCCACCAGGATGGGCCCGGCGTAGCAGGCGCCGGTCTGCGGCTGGGGCTCGAAGGCCTGGGCCAGGCGTTCCTTTTTGCGGGCGCGCAGCAGGTTGTAGATGGTGGGGGAGGTCACGGCGCCCATGCCGGACTCGCCGCAGCAGCCGGGGATGGTGGAGACCTTGACCTTGCAGAGCTGTTCCAGGGCGCCGGTGAGCTGGGCCTGTCCCTTGAGGGTGGGCACGCCCGCCCATTCGCAGTGGCAGGCCGCGTGATAGAGCACATTGGTGCCGGGGGCCACCGGGGCTTCCATGCCCTCGTGCTGCAGCAGGGGCAGGACGATCTGGCTCACGTCCTTCTGTTCCAGCTGCGGGAACTGCTCGTTGAGCTTCATGCGGGCCAGGCTGTCGCGGCAGGAACCGCAGGCCGTGGCCAGATAGCGCACATCGAAGCCCTGCTTGATGAGGTTGCGCAGCATGGAGGCCAGATACTGGCGGTTCTGGGCCATGTTGTCTTCGTATTCGGTATCCATGCCCGCGGCCAGCAGGGGATAGCCGCAGCACAAATGGCGCGGCGGCACGGCCACGGCGTGGCCGGTGTGCAGCAGCAGCATGATGGCGGCCAGACCGATGCGGTCATAGAAGAGCGAACCGCCGCAGCCGGGGAAGTAGAGCACGCAGGGCATGCCCGGCGTCACTTCCCTGGGCGCGAACACGGAACCGCGGTGCAGGCGCAGGGATTCGTACAGGTTGGTGTAGCCCATCTTGGGGCCGCTGCCCGCAAAGATGGGGCTCTGCATGCGCTTCTTCCACACGGAGGGCACCACGCCCAGCAGCTTGTTCTGCACCTTCTGGCCCAGCGAGGCCATCTTGGCCGCCTTGGGCACGCGGGACGAAACGTCATGCACCAGCCATTCCAGGGCACGCTTCTTGATGGGATGACCGCCGGCGTTCTCGTGTTCCAGCAGGGAGCGCAGGGTCAGGGCCACCTCGCCGGACGGGATCTTGACCGGGCAGTTGGCCAGGCAGCGGCCGCAGGCCGTGCAGTGTTCCACCAGGTCGCGCAGCCAGCGCAGCAGGTTGTCGTCGATGGCGCCCTTGTTGACCTGCGAGTAATAGACGGCTTCCAGCAGCATGCCCAGCACCATGTTCTTGTTGCGGGGGTGGTACTGCATGGAACGCTCGGGGTAGCACATGGAGCAGACCTGCTTGCACTTGCCGCAGCGGGTGCAGACCTGCACCGTGGACAGCAGGCTGATGAGCTTTTCCTTGTCCGGCAGACCGCTGGCGTGGATGTCGTTGATGAGCCGGTTGAAGGAGAAGGTGAAGGGACGCACGGGCAGCTCGCGATGCACCAGCTTGGCCGGGTTCATGACGTCGCGGGGGTCCACGCGCTCCTTGAAGGCGCGCAGGGCGTCCATCTTGCTCTTGCCGAGGAAGGAGATCTTGGTGATGCCGATGCCGTGCTCACCGGAGACCTCGCCGCCCATTTCCTGGCATTCGGCCATGACGCGGGCCGCGGTCTCTTCGGCTTCTTCCAGCATGTGGGCGTCGTTGGAGTTGACCGGGATGTTCACATGGCAGTTGCCGTCACCGGCATGCATGTGGCTGGCCACCACGATGCGGCTGGCTTCCATGTAATCGCGGATCTTGCCGATCTTTTTGTCCAGATGGGCGTACTTCTGGCCCATGCCGGCCAAAAAGGCCTCGGCGCGCTTCCAGAGCTCGGTATCGGAAAGCTCGGCCTGCGGATTGTCGCCGGACGCCACCTTGGAGGCAAAGGAGAATTCACGATTGAATTCCTTGTCTTCCATGGGGAAACCGGGCAGGCGCCCCACTTCCTGCAGGGCGTAGCGGTAGGCCTGGGCCGTGCATTCCAGGTTGAGCTGCTCGAGGAAGAGGGCGAAGTCCGGGATGCGGTCCATGGGGATGACTACGTCCTCGTTGAGCTTGAAGCCGGAAGTACGCTTGGCGATGGCCGACAGGCGGTGCCGGTCTTCCCAGAAGCGTTCGCCTTCCTTGTCGTCCTGGGCCACGATGATGTCCACGTTGTCCTGTTCTTCCACCACGCAGACGATATCGTTGACGCACTTGTCCAGCAGGTAGGGATCGTCGCCGTCCACCTGGAGGATGATGACCGAGATGGGCAGGCCCTCGTACTTCTGGGACTTGCGCTTATACTCGATGGCCTGCACGTACTTGGCGTTGAATTCTTCCAGAGCAGACAGGTGGGCGTAGTCGCCTTCCTGGCGGATGCGGTTGCGCAGGCCCACCAGCTCGCGCACCACCACGGCGGCGGGGTGCATGGAGCGGCCGAAGAATTCCAGCACCATGACGCGCTTGAACTTGGGCTTGGGATGGATGATGAAGCAGGCCTCGGTGATGATGCCGTCCACGCCTTCCTTCTGCATGCCGGGCAGGCCGCCCAGGGCCTTGTTGGTCACGTCCTTGCCCAGACCGGGCAGGCGGATCTCGTCGCCGCGCAGGTGGATGACGTTGCGCACGCCGCCGCTGATATCCTTGACCACGAACACGGCCGTTTCTTCAGGCAGGATCTTGTGGCGGGGATGGTTCTCGCGTTCCACGCTGATGATCTCGCCTGTGGGGGTGACCATGCGCCACCAGAGCAGGTTGTCCAGGGTGGTGCCGTATTCGAAGGCACTGGGGCCGCCGGCGTTCTCGGAGACGTTGCCGCCGATGGACGAGGCCTGCTTGGAGGCCGGGTCCACGGAGAAGAGCGCCCCGGCCGCGTCCACGGCCTTGATGACGTTCTGGGTGATGGCGCCGGCTTCCACGGTGACGGTCATATTCTCAAGGTCGATGGGGCCGATCTTGGTCAGACGGGTGAGGCTGACGATGACCGTACGCTTGCGGGCCGGCACGGCGCCGCCGGTCATGCCGGAGCCGCCGCCGCGCGGGATGAGGGCAAACTTCATGTCGTTGGCCAGCTTCACTAGGGCAGCCACCTGCTCGGCGCTGTCGGGCTCCACCACCAGCAGGGGCAGTTCCATGCGCAGGTCCGTGGCGTCCGTGGCCGAGGCCACCAGGGCGGAGGGCGAGGAAAGGATGCACTCGTTGGGCAGGATGTTGCGCAGGGCGGAGATCAGCTCTTCGCGGAAGCTGCGTTCGGCCTCGTAAGCGGACCAGAACATGGTGATGCCTTCGCCGATGGCGTTGGCGAAATAGTGGGCCAGGGCCATGGATTCCCGTTCGAAGCGGGCGTGCACGCTGTTGCGCACGGTCTCCACGTTGATGAAGGGGTTGTAGGCCACCAGGAACAGTTCTTCGGCAATGGCAATGGCCAGATGCCGCACAGACTCGGGCCACTCCGCGAAGTCGTCGATATTGATACGCAGGATGCGGTTGACCACATAGTCAGGTGAGATGGATATGTGCGGACCCTTGTGAGCCATGGCGTAGGTACCTCGTTGTCTTCTGCATTTTCCTTGTGCACGGGCCCGGCGGGCCGGATGCACAAGTGGAGAAACCTTGTTTTTTACTGCTATTGGCCGCGCAAGGCAAGCACGCCCCCATACTGGGGCCACTGTCTTCGCCAGAGAGGAAAAAGCCGTCAGGAACGATTCCTGTCATGCCTGTCATGCCTTGTCCTCTTTACATTTTCCCGAACTTGAAAGATGCTGTGCGCCACACACGATCCCCGGAAAGGAGACTCCACATGCTGCTCAAGCTGCAATGGCTTACAGATATTTTTGACTGGTTGCACCACAATTGGGAGCGGACCCATGTCCAGCGCAAGGTGGCGCTGGTCATCTTCTGGATCTACGTGGCGGCCCTGTGCTGCGTGGAGCTCAAACGCCAGGGCATGCTGCCGCCCGCACTGGCCCAGCTGACGCCCCACAGCCATTTCAGCGCCATCCAGCTGGCCTTCACCCTGATCCTGGGCCTGGAGGTCATGAGCCTGATCTTCATCATCTCCACATCCTTTTCACGGTCCGTGGGCAAGCAGTTCGAGATCCTGGCGCTGATCCTGCTGCGCAATGCCTTCAAGGAGCTGGCGCACCTGCCCGAGCCGGTGAGCATCGCCGGCAACCTCGATCCCGTCATCCATATCGCGGTCACGGCGCTGGGGGCCCTGGGCATCTTCGTGGCCCTGGGCATCTACGGGAAGCTGGCCTCCAGCTATGCCTACATCCAGAGCCCGGAGATGCGCATGCGTTTTGTCATCAGCAAAAAGCTGCTTTCGCTGACGCTGTTCGTCATCTTTTTGGGCATCGGCATCCGGGATGCCTGGATCCACATCCACACCGGCGAGGACATGCGCTTTTTCGAGACCATCTACACGGTGCTGATCTTCGCCGACATCGCGCTGGTCCTCATCTCGCAGCGCTACATGCCGTCCTTCCATGCGGTGTTCCGCAACTCCGGCTTCGTCATCGGCACGCTGATGATGCGTCTGGCCCTTTCGGCCACCCCGCCGTGGGACACGGCCGCCAGCCTGTTCGCGGCCGCCTACGTGCTGGCCCTGACCTGGGCCACCAGATACTTCCGGCCCGCGGCCCTGCGCGGCCCCCAGCTGCCTGCCTCGTCCCGCGAGACGGAGCATCTGCCCCCGTCCTACGGCAAGGTGCCGGAGCCCGCGGAACCGCGTGAGGGCGTGCTCTACGGCAAGCCGCATCTGGAAGCCTGGCGGCAGCGCCGCAAGACCCGGGAGGCGGCCCTGCCCGTGGCGCGGGAGGAATGCGTGTTCGGCGCCGCGGAGCGCCGCGCCCGGCGCACGATGCCCCGTCCTCCGGCCGGAAAGAAGAAGGCCGCCAGCTGACGGACCGGCCGGGAGGGATGGGCGCCGGACAGCGAGCGCTTCTCCGGCTCCGGTGCCGTCCTGTCGTGATGCATGAAAAAAGGCCACCCTGCGGGGTGGCCTTTTTACGTCCGTACAAAAAACGCGGTTTATTCGTCGCCCACCTTGAGGGCGGCCAGGAAGGCTTCCTGCGGCAGCTCCACGTTGCCCATGCGCTTCATGCGCTTTTTGCCTTCCTTCTGCTTTTCCAGCAGCTTGCGCTTACGGGTGATGTCACCGCCGTAGCACTTGGCGGTCACGTCCTTGCGGAAGGCGGACACCGTCTCGCGGGCGATGATCTTCTGGCCGATGGCCGCCTGGATGGCCACCTGGAAGAGCTGGCGCGGGATGGTGCGCTTGAGCTTGAGGGCCAGCGAACGGCCGTAGGTGTAGGCGCGGTCGCGGTGTACGATGACGGCCAGGGCGTCCACGGGCTCGCTGTTGAGCAGGATGTCCAGACGCACCAGGTCGGACTCGCGGTAGTCGATGGGCTGGTAGTCCATGCTGGCGTAGCCGCGCGTGCAGGACTTGAGCCGGTCGAAGAAGTCATAGACGATCTCGGCGAAGGGCAGCTCGTAGGTCACCACCACGCGGTTGGCGGCCAGGTAGTGCAGGTTCTTCTGGGTGCCGCGCTTGTCCTCGCAGAGCTTCATGACGTTGCCCACGTATTCGTTGGGCACGTGGATGTCCATGCTCACATAGGGCTCGTAAAGGGCCTTGATCTTGGTGGAGTCGGGCAGATGGGCCGGGTTGTCGATCTCCAGCGTCTTGCCGTCGGTGGTGTCCACCCGGTAGATGACCGAGGGCGCCGTGGCGATGAGGTCCACCTCGAATTCGCGTTCCAGACGTTCCTGGATGATCTCCATATGCAGCAGGCCCAGGAAGCCGCAGCGGAAGCCGAAGCCCAGGGCCTGGGAGGTCTCGGGCTCGAAGCTGAAGGCGGCGTCGTTGAGCTGGAGCTTTTCCAGCGCGGCCTTGAGGTTCTCGTAGTCGTCGGATTCCGAGGGATAGAGACCGCAGAACACCATGGGCTTCACTTCCTTGAAGCCGGGCACGGGCTCGGTGGCCGGATTGGCCGCCAGGGTGATGGTATCGCCCACGCGGGCATCGCCCAGGGACTTGATGCTGCCGCAAAGGAAGCCCACCTCACCGGCGTGCAGTTCCTTCACGTCCGTGGCCTCGGGCGAGAACACGCCCAGGCGCAGCACTTCATATTCCTTGCCGGTGCTCATGAGGCGCACCATGTCGCCCAGTTTCACCCGGCCGTCCACCACGCGGAAGAGCACCACCACGCCCTGGTAGCTGTCGTACCAGGAGTCGAAGATCAGGGCCTTGAGGGGGGCGTCCAGATCGCCGCCCGGCGCGGGCAGACGATTGACGATGGCTTCCAGCACGGCGTCCACGCCCAGACCGGTCTTGGCGGACACGGGCAGGGCGTCGGTGCAGTCCAGGCCGATGGCTTCCTCGATCTCTTCCTTGACGCGGTCCACCTCGGCGCTGGGCAGGTCGATCTTGTTCAGCACGGGCACGATCTCGTGGTCGTGGTCCAGGGCCAGATAGACGTTGGCCAGGGTCTGGGCCTCCACGCCCTGGGTGGCGTCCACCACCAGCAGCGCGCCTTCGCAGGCGGCCAGGGAGCGCGACACTTCGTAGTTGAAATCCACGTGTCCGGGCGTGTCGATGAGGTTCAGCTCATATTCCTCTCCGTTGGCAGCCACATAGGGGATGCGCACGGTCTGCGCCTTGATGGTGATGCCGCGCTCGCGTTCCAGATCCATCTTGTCCAGGTATTGCTGGCGGGCCTCGCGCTGGCTGACGACCTTGGTCAGCTCAAGGATGCGGTCGGCAAGGGTGGACTTGCCGTGGTCGATATGGGCGATGATGCAGAAATTGCGAATATGATCCAGACTGGGCATGGGACTCGTGACTGTGACCGCGTCGAAAGCCGCGGGAAGAGGTGCAGGCAGAGCCGTGGCCCTGCCGGAAAAGTGTGATATTATATCGGCAAGCGACTGCAAAGTCCATGCCCTACCAGCAGGCGCTATGGGGAGGAGAAGGAGGAAGCGGAAGAATGGCCATCATGGAACGGGAAAGGGGTACATGCTGTGATGGCCGTAATCGGGAAGGATGCGACAGTGGACCGCCGGGTATGGCTGTCAGTCCCCTCGTCTGTCCGGTTCCGTCTCCGGCTTGTTGCCCGGCAGGCCCATGATGATGCCGCTGATGATGCCCACGGGGAGGGTGCCAGCTATGGCCCAGCCCCCTGTGGCGATACCGATTTTGCTGCCCTACAAGGCCCCGGCGAGAAGACCGATGCACAGGCCGATCTTGGTGAAGCGTTTTTCGCAGATCCGTTTCCTATATTTGCCTCAAGCTATGGAATCCTTTTTCCGTTAAATAATAGAAAAAGGATATGCTGCATAGCTATGGCAAGAAGGGCACATCCGCCAAAAGACGCGAAAAGGGGCCGGAAGTTTTCTTCCGGCCCCTTTGTTTATCGGATCAGGGAGGCGCTAGCGCAACTGGGCCACATGCAGGCGCTCGACGGCGCGCTGCAGAGCGGCTTCCGCTCTGGCATGGTCCACATTATCGGCCTGGCTGGCCAGGCGCTTTTCGGCGCGCTCCTTGGCGGCCTGGGCGCGGGCGGTGTCGATATCTTCGGCCAGTTCGGCCGATTCCGCCAGCACGGTCAGGACCTTGTTGTTCACATCGGCAAAGCCGCCGGAGATGAACACGTTGTGCTGCTTGCCGCCTTCAGTATAGCGCAGATTGCCAATCTTGAGGGCAGAGAGCAGGGAGACGTGATGCGGCAGCACGCCAAACTCACCCATGACGCCGGGGCACACGGCCATATCCACCTGAGCGCTGACAACGGTCTTGTCAGGTGTCACCACTTCCAGTTGCAGCATGCTCATGGGCGCTCCTTACTTAGCTTCCTGCTGGATGCGGGCTTCGTACTTGGCCACGGCCTGGTCGATGCTGCCCAGCATGTAGAAGTCGGATTCGGCAAGGTGGTCGTACTGGCCTTCCAGGATGCCCTTGAAGCCCTTGATGGTGTCTTCCAGCTTCACATACTGGCCGGGGGTACCGGTGAAGGTTTCGGCCACGTGGAAGGGCTGGGACAGGAAGCGCTGGATACGACGCGCACGGGCAACGGTGAGCTTGTCTTCGTCAGACAGTTCGTCCATACCCAGAATGGCGATGATATCCTGCAGTTCCTTGTACTTCTGCAGCACCATCTGCACCTGACGGGCCACGCTGTAGTGCTCTTCGCCCACGACGTTGGGGTCGAGGATGCGGGAGGTGGAGTCCAGCGGGTCCACGGCGGGGTAGATACCCAGTTCGGCGATCTGACGGGAAAGCACGAGCGTACCGTCCAGATGCGAGAACGTGGTAGCCGGGGCGGGGTCGGTCAAGTCGTCAGCGGGCACGTAAACGGCCTGCACGGAGGTGATCGAACCCTTGTTGGTGGAGGTGATGCGTTCCTGCAGGGCACCCAGGTCAGTACCCAGGGTGGGCTGGTAACCCACGGCCGAGGGCATGCGGCCCAGCAGAGCGGACACTTCCGAGCCGGCCTGCGTGAAGCGGAAGATGTTGTCGATGAAGAGCAACACGTCCTGGTTTTCTTCGTCGCGGAAGTATTCGGCGCAGGCAAGGGCGGTCAGGGCCACGCGGGCACGGGCTCCCGGAGGCTCGTTCATCTGGCCGTAAACCAGCGTGGCGCGCTCCAGAACACCGGCTTCTTTCAGTTCGTTATACAGGTCATTGCCTTCACGGGTACGTTCACCCACGCCGGCGAACACCGAAGAGCCGCCGTGCTGCTTGGCAATGTTGTTGATCATTTCCATCAGGATAACGGTCTTGCCCACGCCGGCGCCGCCGAACAGACCCATCTTGCCGCCCTTGGGGAAGGGCACGAGCAGGTCCACGACCTTGATGCCGGTTTCAAGCAGTTCCACCTTGGTGTTCTGCTCGGTGAACTCGGGGGCGGGACGGTGGATGGGGTAGTACTTCTCAGCGTTGACCGGACCCATTTCGTCCACGGGACGGCCGATAACGTTGAGGATACGTCCCACAGCCGCCTTGCCCACGGGCACCATGATGGGGTTGCCCGTATCCACAACTTCCATGCCGCGCACCAGACCTTCGGTGGCGTCCATGGCGATGGTACGCACCACGTTGTCACCGAGGTGCTGGGCCACTTCACAGACGAGGTCAGGCGCGTCGCTGTTGTTGGGGTTTTTGATTTCCAGGGCGGTCAGGATATCAGGCAGGTGTCCGTCGCTGAACTCAACGTCCACGACGGCGCCGATAACCTGGACGATTTTACCAATGTTTTTGCTCATGCTTGGCTCCTGTTACCCGTTCAGCGCTTCTGCGCCGCCGACGATGTCGATGAGTTCGCTGGTGATGGAAGCCTGCCGTGTCTTGTTGTAGAGCAGGGTCAACGTATTGATCATCTCGTTACAGTTACGCGTCGCGTTGTCCATAGCGGCCATGCGCGCAGCGTGTTCACTGGCAGACGTATCCAGCATTCCCCGGTAGACCTGAACCTTGATGTAGCGGGGGAGCAGCTCGGCCAGAAGGGCTTCTTCCTGCGGTTCGTAAACGTACTCGCAATGGGCTTCTTCCTGACCTTCTTCCGCTTCCGCCTCAGGGGCAGCCAGGGGCAGCAGGCTCAGTGTGCGCGGGGGCTGATGCCCCATGGACACAAACTCGCCGTACACCATCCAGACTTCATCAAAAGCAAAGGTTTCGTAGCCGTGAATGACTTCCTGCGCGATGGAGCTGGCCAGCGAAAAGTCCAGGCTGCCCATACGGTCGCCGTAAGCGACCGAGATGTCGTAGCCGGCCTTGCGCACAGCGTCGCGTCCTTTGCGGCCCATGCAGGCGAAGGTGACCTTCATACCGGCATTGGTTTTTTCAGCAGCGAGCTTCAGGGCCGTGGTGATGATGTTGCCGTTGAAGCTGCCGCACAGACCACGATCGGACGTGACCAGCACGATGGCGCAGTTTTTCTTTTCCTCATGCTCGGCCAGCAGCGGATGGGCAGTGCCCTCCACCTTGCGGGCAAGCTCGGCCAGAACCTGGCGATACTTGCCGGCATACGGCCGGAAGCGTTCGATGCGGGCCTGCGCGCCGCGCAGTTTCGCCGAGGCCACCATGTTCATGGCCTTGGTGATCTGCTTGGTCTTGCCGACCCCCACGATTTTCATTTTTACGTCTTTGAGTGAAGGCATATGGGTATCCCCCGGCGTTAAGCCTGGTAGCCCTGCTTGAAGGCGGTAATCGCCTCGTTCAGCGCCTTTTCCACAGCTTCATCAATGACTTTCTTATCCTTGATGGCGTCCAGCACGTCCTTGCGGGTATCGCGCATGAAGGCCAGCATTTCACTTTCAAAGCGACGGATCTGATCCACCGGCACGTCGTCCATGTAGCCGCGGGTAGCGGCGTAGATGGAAGCCACCTGTTCCTGGGCGGGCATGGGCTGGTACTGGGGCTGCTTCAGCAGTTCCACCAGACGGGCGCCGCGTTCCAGTTTGGCCTTGGTGGCCTTGTCCAGGTCGGAACCGAACTGGGCGAAAGCGGCCAGTTCGCGGTACTGGGCCAGGTCCAGACGCATGGTACCGGCAACCTGCTTCATGGCCTTGATCTGAGCGGCGCCACCCACGCGGGACACGGACAGACCCACGTTAATGGCCGGACGCACACCGGCGTTGAACAGGTTGGGTTCCAGGTACACCTGACCGTCGGTGATGGAGATCACGTTGGTCGGGATGTAGGCGGACACGTCACCGGCCTGCGTTTCGATGATGGGCAGGGCGGTCAGGGAGCCGGCACCGAGCTTGTCGCTCACCTTGGCAGCGCGTTCCAGCAGGCGGGAGTGCAGGTAGAACACGTCGCCGGGGAAAGCTTCACGTCCGGGAGGACGACGGAGCAGCAGGGACATCTGGCGATAACCCACAGCCTGTTTGGAGAGGTCATCGTAGATGATCAGGGCATGCTTGCCGTTGTCGCGGTAGTACTCGGCCATGGTGCAACCGGTGTAAGCCGCGATGTACTGCAAGGGAGCCGGGTCGGAAGCGGTGGCCGAGATGATGGTGGTGTATTCCATGGCACCGTGCTTGCGCAGGGTGTCGGCCACCAGGGCGACAGACGCTTTCTTCTGGCCGATGGCCACGTAGAAGCAGTGAATGTCGGTTTCTTTCTGGGCCAGGATGGCGTCGATGCAGACGGCGGTCTTACCGGTCTGACGGTCGCCAATGATCAGTTCACGCTGGCCGCGGCCGATAGGAGTCATGGCGTCGATGGCCTTCAGACCCGTGGGCATGGGCTCATGCACGCTCTTACGCGCGATGATACCAGGGGCCTTGATTTCCACCGGGCGGACTTCTTCGGCTTCGACCGGGCCGAGGCCGTCGATGGGCTGGCCAAGGGGGTTGAGCACGCGGCCCATAACCTTGTCGCCCACGGGCACGGAGAAGATCTTGCCGGTACGCTTGACAGGATCGCCCTCCTTGATGCCCACATCGGAGCCGAGCAGCGCGACACCCACGTTGTCTTCTTCGAGGTTGAGCACCATACCCATGACGCCGCCGGGGAATTCCAGCAGTTCCATGGCCATGGCATTCTGAACCCCGTAGACGCGGGCGATACCGTCACCGACATACAACACGGTGCCGGTTTCGCTCATTTCTACGCGCTGCTCGTAGTTTTTGATTTGATCTTCAATGATCTTGCTTATCTCTTCAGCTTTGATCTGCATGTGCTATTCACCCCTCTTGAATGTCTCCCGAAGGATCGCCAACTGCGCGCGCAGACTTGCGTCCAGCACTCGATCACCAACCTTGAGCACCACGCCCCCAAGGATGGAAGCATCCACATCAAAGGCAAGCTCAATGCTCGCCCCCGCCTTCTTTTCAAGCTCGGCCTTGAGTTCGGCCCGCTTGTTATCCGTAAGCTCCACGGCGGTAGTGAGCGTACCACGGATAATTCCTTTGGCGTCGTCAAGCAACTTGCCATACCAGCCGACAATCTCGCCGAGATAAGCCAGACGCTCTTTGTCGGCCAACAGCAGGCAGAAGTTGCTGACGGTTTTGTCCGCCTTGATTTTCTTAAGCAGCTTGCCCATCACAGCCTTTTTTTCATCGATGCTGATGACCGGGCTTTTCAGCGCGGCGTCCAGCTTCGGCGAGGCGGCAAGCATGTCTCCCAGCGCGGCGAGATCGCTCCCGTAACGCGAGAGGGCCTCATCCCCTTGTTGTTTGCCCAGCGCAAATATGGCGCCGGCATATCTGCGAGCAACTATCGCGTCCGTCAATGGAGCACCACCTTGTTGAGGGAGTTGGTAATGAGCTTTTCATGCTCGGCGGCGGTCAGCTTTTCAGCCAGGACCTTTTCCGCTGCGTCCACAATCTCATCGGCAATGGCGGCGCGCACTTCGGCCAGCATGGCGCGGCCTTCGTTCTCGGCAGTGCGACGAGCCTGTTGCACAATCTGTTCGGCCTGACGCTTGGCTTCTTCGACGACGGCCTGCTTCACGCTTTCGGCCTGAGCGAGGCTTTCATCGAGGATGGCCTTGCGTTCGGACTCAAGGTTGCTGATGCGCTTTTCCACTTCATCCAGGCGCTTCTGGGCTTCAGCGCGGCGGGCTTCCAGATCCTGGAGGTCCTGGCTGATGCGGGCGCGGCGGCCGGAGAAGAACTTGCGGGCCAGACCGCCCACGAAGTACCACAGGATACCGGCGAAGATGATGAAGTTGAGCACACGCCAGCCAAAGTCGCCCCAGCGCGGCGCGTCATGCCCTTCAGAGGCCTGCGCCCCCACGGCGAAAAGCAGCGTAAGCGCAAGGACAGGCACCATAACTCGCGTCAAGCCCAGCCCAGCGTGTTTCCATTTGCTCAAAGCCCACCCCCTTGATTGGGTTTCTCTTGATTCTTTACCCTCGCGGTCCGAAGACCGCCCGAAAAACCACCGAGCTCGCGCGTGGCACAGTGGCAGAAACGGCGTACTAGCCACGCAGCACACGCTCGGCCAGCTGGCCGGAGAGCGTGGCGACCTGACCGCGCAGTTCCTTCAGGGAAGCATCGGCTTCGGCCTGCAGGTTGCGACGGGTCTCGGCAATGATTTCCTGGGCGCGCTTCTGGGCTTCAGCCACCAGGCTGGCCTGTTCGGCGGCGCCGGCTTCGCGGGCCTTTTCGCGGTTCTGGCCTGCATCCTGACGGGCGCGGGTCAGCTGGTTGTCATAGTCGGAAAGGCGCTGTTCGGCCTGGTATTCGTAGGATTCGGATTCGCCGGACATATCGTCCATGACGGCTTTGCGTTTGCGGATGATTTCGCGGATGGGGCGAATCAGAAGGAGGTTCAGCACGTACAGTGCAATGAAGAAGTTCACCAACTGGAAAACCAAGGTGATATTAAGGTCCAACATTACCGTATCCTCCCTCTGGACGGTGTGATGTTCAAAGCTTTTATAAAATACCCTCAACAAGGGGTTATGTCAAAGGGTATTGGTGACAAAATTCGCAAAGTCTTCGCATCTGCACAAACAATTTTATGATATTTTTCATATGTTTTCGTAAAAATCAAGTAATTTTAAGCCATTACCCAAACAAATAAAAAGCGGGATCTCTTGGGAAAAATGCGCGGCCGCAAGGGCGAAAGAAGGCAGAGCGCGGCAGGAGCCGTCAATTTTTGGACAGCGGCTCACGCTTCGCGGACTATCCGGGACCTCTCAGACCAGCAGCCACTGCTCCGCATCATAGCCGGCGGCAGCCAGCCAGCGGGCGGCATCCTCGTCGGCGCCGTGGGCGGTGAGGGCGTTGAGCAGGAAACAGCGTCCCGGCCCGGGCAGTCCGTCCCGGCCGATGACCGGCACGCCGTGCACCTTCTGCCCGATCTTCTTGGGATCGATGTCCACGAAAGCGGCCACCTGCACGCCTTTTTCCCACAGGGGAGCCAGACGGCGGCGCGCCACCTTGCCCGCGCCCAGCAGGTAGACCCGCGGATGCCAGGGGTTGTGGCGTTCCAGCCAGCGGGCCAGCCAGAGGGCGCGCAACTGGTTGTTGGCGGCCTCGCAATAGCGGCTGTCGCTGCGGGTGGCCCGGCGCGGCGGATCGTTCCAGACCAGCAGCTCCTGCGGCAGCTTGGCCATGCGCACACCGGCGTGCAGCCAGCGCAGCCACAGCTCCCAGTCCTCGGCGAAAAAGCCGTCGGCATAGCCGCCGTGCAGCCGGGGCAGCTCGCGCCGGAACATGACCGAGGGATGGCTGACGGGCGTATCGCGGAAACGGTTGCGGCTGATGGCCTCATGATCCAGCAGGCCGTTCTGCCAGTCCACGAAGTGGGCAAAACCGCGCGCCGTCTCCCGGTCACCCCCAAAATGCACCCGCGTGGCCAGCAGGCCCGTTTCGGGATGGCCTGCCATCCAGGCGGCCTGCAGGGCCAGACGCTGCGGATGGCAGACATCATCGGCATCCATGCGGGCGATGAGCTCGCCCCGGGCGGCCTCCAGACCGGCGTTGAGCGCGCCGGGCAGGCCCTCATGCGGCCGGTGCAGGACACGCAGGCAGGGATATTCCGCCGCCAGGGCATCCAGCAGGGCCGCCGTGCCGTCGGTGGAGCCGTCATCGACGGCCAGCACCTCGAAGTCCGGTACGGGAGCATCCGGCGCGGCTTCCTGCCGGGCCAGGGAACGGATGGCCACGCGCAGGGGCTCTTCCCCTTCTGCCGTCAGGGGCAGGGAAGCGCCGTTCCAGACCGGCAGCAGGACGGTCACCAGCGGGCAGGCAGGCATGTCTCCTCCAAAAAACGCACGGGAGCGCATCAGGCCGCTGAGGGCGTGACACGCTCCCCGTGATGATCAATGACGCAGCAGGGTGCGCACTGCCAGGCACAGTTCCGTGATGCTCTGGCGGGCGTCCAGTTCGTGATGGGCGGCGTCCCGGTACAGGGGCAGGCGGGCTTCCAGCACCTCGCGCACCTCATCGTCCAGGCTCTTGCCGGTCAGGCTGGGGCGCTGGGCCTCCAGCGGGTTGCGCCGCAGGCGGGCGGCCAGCACTTCCGCCGGGGCGGACAAAAAGAAGACCCGGCCATGCTCGCGCATGTAGCGCCGGTTGGCCTCCGCCAGCACCATGCCGCCGCCGGTGGCCACCACGCCGCGGTCTGCCAGTTCTTCACTGGCCAGGCGCAGGGATTCGCTCTCGCGGCTGCGGAAGCCCTCCCAGCCCCAGCGCTCCACCATGGTGGCCACGTCCATGCCCAGGCGCTCGCAAAGGTGGTGGTCCGTATCGCAGTAGGGCACGTCCAGCACTTCGGAGAGGGCCCTGCCCAGCGTGGTCTTGCCGCAGGCCCGCGGGCCCACAAGATAGATCAGGGACATGGGGCCTCCCTACAGGATGCGGTTGCCGTCGGCCGTGATGAGCACCGTGTATTCCCAGCGGATGCCGCCCCACTGCGGATAGTAGAGGCCGGGCTCCACCGTGACCACCATGCCTTCCTGCAGGACCTTGTCACCGCGACGGCCCAGGCTGGGGGCCTCGTGCGTCTCCAGACCCACGCCGTGGCCCAGGCCATGGGTGAAATACGCCTCCACTCCGGCTTTCTCGAACACGTTCCGCGCCAGGGTATAGGCCTCGTGCAGGGGCAGGCCCGGCCGCATCTTGTCCAGGGCGGCCTGCTGGGCGTCACGCACCAGCTTCATGGTCTCGCGGAACTCCTTGTGCGGCGCGTCGCCCACCCAGAAGGTGCGCGTCTGGTCGGAGCAGTACCCGTCCACGCGGCAGCCCACGTCCACCAGCACCAGACCGTTGTCCGGCAGTTTCTTCTCGCCGGGGATGGCGTGGGGCAGGGCCGCGTTCTGGTCCACGGCCACGATGGACGGGAAGGCCAGTTCCGAGGCGCCGTTGTCGCGGAAATATCTTTCGATGGCCCAGGCCAGCTCGGCTTCGCTGCGGCCCGGTTGCAGCTGGCTTTCCTCCAGCCAGCGCAGCATGGCGTGGTTGAGGGCGAAGGAACGTTCCAGGGCTTTGATCTCGTCCGCATCCTTGATGACGCGCAGCTCTTCCACCAGGCCGTCGGCCGTCTGCAGATGCGCGCCGCGTCCCACGGCACGGCCCAGCGAGCGGGCAAAATTGAGGCTCACGATCTCCGCCTCCAGGCCCAGGCGGCTGCCGCAACGCCGCATGAGCTGACCGATCTCCGTGGCTGCGTCCGGGCCGTAGATGAGGATGTGATCCTCGTCCCAGAGCCGGGCCGCCGCATCCTTGTAGCGGGCATCCGTGCAGAGCCAGTCCTGCCCGTCCGCGCAGATGACTAGGCGTCCCGCGCTCTCGTTGAGCTGCACGTCATGCAGTTCGAAGCCGGAAAGGTAAAAACGGTTGGCAGCGTGGCTCACCAGCAGGGCATCCAGACCACGGGCGCGCATCAGTTGGCGCAGGCGGTCGCGTCGGGCAGCATAGGGCGTATTCATGCGAGGTTCCTTTGCAGGGAAGGCAGAGAGGGATGCACGGGGGGAAGGGGGACCTTTTTGGAAAAAGGTCCCCCTTCCCCCCGGACCCCCCAACCCTTCCAAAAACTTTTATTCAGGCCGGTATGGCAGGTCCCCGTCTGGCGGACACAGGGCATGGCATCGTGCGCTGCCGTCGGGCGAGGCTTTGGGGACAAGGTGGCATCTTAGCCGCCGTCCGGCCCGGACGCAATGGCCCGGCCGTGGGGGAGGACCACGGAAGGGGGCAGGGGCCGTTGTTCCTGACGGAAGGCCATGTGGGGCACAGGGGCTCCACGCTGGTCCTGACTGCGTGCCCTGGGGAGGACGGTGGATCAGTCTCCCGTCCTCTTCTCCACGGAGTTTCCCCAAAAAACAAAAAGCCTGTGTCCCCGTAGGGACACAGGCCGTGAAAGCGCGTTTTGGGGAAGGGTGGGGGCGTGGGGGAGGGGGCCCCCTTTTTTCGCGCTAGTGAAAAGGGGTCCCCCTCCCCCACAAAACGATGTGCACCTACCGCGGTGCGCAGGCGGGCAGACCGGCCACCAGATCGGCATCGGCGGGCAGGAAGGGCAGGTCACGGGCCTGGGCGGGCGTGACCCAGCGCAGCTCCTGACGTTCCCGGGCGCAGGGCGTGCCGTCGAAGGCGGTGACGTGGAAGAAGTGCAGCTGCACGTGCAGGTCACGCTCGGCGTAATCGTGTTCCACGACCTGCCAGAGCCGGCAGGCGCGTACGGTGATGCCCAGCTCCTCGCGCAGCTCGCGGCAAAGGGCCTGCTCGGCGGTCTCGCCGGGTTCGAGCTTGCCGCCGGGGAATTCCCAGTAACCGGCCATGGGCTTGCCTTGTGGGCGCAGGGCGGCCAGCAGGTGGTCGTCCTGCCAGATGATGCCTCCGGCCACGACGATGGAGGTCATGCCAGATCCCCCATGCTGTCGATATCGGCGCGCTTGGCTTCGATGGCGGCGATCTGCTCTTCCAGGGCGGCCATGTCTTCCATGAGGCGTTCGGTCAGGTCGCGCAGCTCGTTGAAGCGCTTGAGCAGCTCGGTGGAGCGGGCGCCGTCGGCATAGACGGCCGGGTCGGCCAGCTGGGTCTCCACGTCGGACTGCTCGTTCATGGCCTTCTCCAGCTCTCCTTCCAGCGCGGCGTATTTCTGCTGCAGGGGCTTGAGCTCCTTGTGCAGGGCATTGCGGCGCTCGGCCTGTTCGCGCTTGAGGCGCTTCTGCTCCTCGCGGGAGAGGTTGGCGCGGGGCGCGTTGTCGGGCTTTTCGGCCTTGTTGGAGGCATTGAGGCTGGGGCTGGCGCTGCCGCTTTCCAGGGCGGCACGGCGGGCCGTGTCGTAGCTGGCGAAGTCGGGGTAGACGGTGATGCCTTTCTCGTCCAGGGCCCAGGCTTCGGCGCCCACCTGCGAGAGCAGCCAGCGGTCGTGGGCCACCATGAGCAGGGTGCCGTCGAATTTCTGCAGGGCCGTGCCCAGGGCCTCGCGGCTTTCGAGGTCCAGATGGTTGGTGGGTTCGTCCAGCAGCAGGAAGTTGCAGCGCTTGAGGAACAAGCTGGCCAGCACCAGGCGGCTCTTCTCGCCGCCGGAGAGCTTGCTCACCTGCCGGTCGAAGTATTCCTGTCCCAGCAGGAAGAGGCCCAGCACGCTCATGAGCTCTTCTTCGGTGGTGCGGGGGTCGGACAGGCGCCGGATCTCGCCCAGCACGGTGGTGTCCGGGCGCAGGGTGTCCATCTGGTGCTGGGTGTAGTAGCCCAGGCGCATCTGGGGCGCGGTGACCACGTTGCCGCCGCAGCGTTCCAGGGTCCCGGCCAGCAGCTTGAGCAGGGTGGACTTGCCGCAGCCGTTGTGCCCCACCAGCGCCACGCGCTGGCCGTTGTAAAGGGTGAAGGTCAGCGGCGGCCACATCTGCTTGCCGTCCGGGAAGTGGAAGGCCAGATCGGCGGCGGCAAGGGCCACCTTTTCCATGTGCGGGGCTTCGGGCCAGGTGAAGTTCAGTTCCTTGCGCTTGGGCTCGGGACGGTAATCTTCCAGCTCTTTTTCCAGCTTTTTGGCCATCTTCTGGCGCGAACCGGCCTGACGGGCCTTGGTGGCCTTGGCGCGGAAGCGTTCCACAAAGGCCATCTTGCGGGCCAGTTCGTCCTGCAGGGCCTTGGCCTCGCGTTCGCGCTGGGCGTTGTATTCTTCCTGAAGGGAGAGGAACTGGGTGTAGGTGGCCTTGCGGAAGACCGGGCGGGACAGGCCCAGATAGAGCACGTGCGTGCCCACGCGGTCCATGAACACGCGGTCGTGGGCCACGAAGACCAGAGCGCCCTTGAAGTCCATGAGGAAGGACTCCAGCCATTCCACGGCTTCCATGTCCAGATGGTTGGTGGGTTCGTCCAGCAGCAGCACGTCGGCCCCGGCGGTGAGCACGCGGGCCAGCTTGGCGCGTTCGCGCCAGCCGCCGGAGAGCTCGCGCAGGGTGCGCAGCCACTTGCTTTCGGCAAAGCCCAGACCGGAGAGCACGGCCTTGGCGCGGTGCTCGGGATTGTAGCCGTGGGTGGCTTCCAGCTCGGCCTGGCGGTGCATGAGCTGGGTCAGGCGCGCCTCGTCCTTCTGCTGGGCGGCCTCTTCCCATTCGGCCCAGAACTCGTTCCAGTCATGGAGCACGTCCAGCACATAGGTCAGCAGGGGCGTGTCCAGGGCCTCTTCGGAAAGCTCCTGTTCCACGAAGCCCAGGCGGCAGCCCCTGGGCAGGATGACACGGCCGCCGTCGGCGGGTTCCACACCGGCCAGCAGGCGGAGGAGGGTGGATTTACCGGTCCCGTTGGGGCCGCAGACGCACAGACGCACGCCGGAATCCACTTCCAGCGAGAAATTGTTGAAGATGTCCCGTCCGCCAAAGGACTTGGACAGTTCCTGGATGGTTATTTTCACAGCAGGCCCTCGCGCCTGTAGCCTTCCACGGCTTCTTGCATGCCCTGGTCGAGCGTGAGGGCGGGGGCATAGCCGAGTTCCTCGCGCAGGCGCGACGCGTCGCAGGTCCAGCCGGACTGGCGGGCTTCGCGGTATTTGTCCAGATTCCAGTTGGGGGCGCGGCCCTTGCGTCCCAGCGCGGCCAGCAGGCTGCCGCCCAGGGTGGACAGCAGCGCGGTCAGACCCAGGAAGCAGAGGGGCAGGCGCAGGATGCAGGCCTTTTTGCCCATGGCACGGGCCATGGCGCGGTAAAAGTCGGCCATGGCGTAGCAGCCGCCGTCATTGACGTGATAGACGCCGTACGCTTCGGGGCGGCAGCAGCAGACGATGGCGCGGCCCACGTCGCGACCATGCACGGCCGAGACCGGGAAGCGGCGGAACATGCCGGGTGTGACGGCCACGCCGTAGCGCAGGCCTTGGAACACGGGCAGCAGGCCGCGGTCGCCGGAGCCGTAGATGATGGGCGGCCGCAGGGTGACCATGCGCTCGCCCAGGGCACGGCCCAGTATCTGTTCCACCATGAGCTTGGACCAGCCGTAGGCGGACACGGGCGCGCCGGGCGCGTCGTCGCCCCTGCCGGCGGCAGTGTCGCAGGGGCCGCTGGCGGCCAGGCTGGAGACCAGCACCATGCGCTGCGGGGCCTGGCCCTGCGCGTCGAGACGCTGCCAGGCCGTGGCCAGGGCGCGGGCGGCCTCGCTGTTGGCGCGCAGATAGTCCTGCCAGCCCAGACCGAAGAGCAGGGCGGCCATGTGGATGCAGATGTCCTGGCCGCGCAGGGCTTCTTCCAGCCCGGCGCCGCTGCGCAGGTCGGCGCGGACCACTTCCACCCCGGCGGGCAGATGGTCGCGGCGGGACGTGGCGCGGGTGATGCAGGTGACGCGGGCCCCGGCAGCCACCAGCTGGGGCAGCAGGTGACGGCCCACGAAGCCGGTGCCGCCGGTGACGACGATTTTTTTGCCGTCCAGCCAGGGAGCGGGCATGCCCAGGGGAGTATCGGCGCTATGGCTCATGACACGATCTCCTTGCGGTACAGGCGGTAACGTTTGGTGATCCGCCCGGAAAAGTCTTCGATGAGGTCATTGACGGCCATGTTGTCCTCCAGCACCCACGAGCCTTCCACTTGGCAGAACTCGGGATGGCGGCGGGCCTGTTCCAGCATGTAGTCCAGCAGGAGCAGGGGCAGGCCCAGCAGGCGGAACTCTTCGCGGATGCCGAAGAGGATCATGCGGTACTTGCCGCGCATCTCGCCCCGCGCCTGCCAGTAATGCCACAGGGCGCTCAGGCCCAGCTTGCCGTTGAGGCGCTTGAGCAGGGGATTGAAGTCCGGCAGGGCCACCATGCCCGCGGCGGGCTCGCCGTCATGGAAGAAGAGGACGAAGAAATCGGGGTTGAGCAGGCCCTTGAGCTCCTTCACCAGCACGTCGGCCTCGCCGTCGGAAAGGGGCGCGAAGCCCCAGTTGCCGGCCCACGAGATGCGGTAGAGGTCCAGCATGATGCGGATGTCCTCGGTGAGGGTGGCTTTGGAGGAGACGCGGCAGGTGAAGCGCTCCTGCTCCTTGAGGTGACGGATCTCGTCCTTGAGCCAGTCCTCCACCCGCAGCTTGTCGCGCTCGATGAGGTAGGCGAACAGGTCCTGCTCCTTGCGCATGTGCCAGGATTCCAGCAGGGCGGGATAGTAGGGCGGGTTCCAGGGCATCATGAGCGCGGGGGCCTCGTCGAAGCCGTCCACCAGCATGGCGCAGGTGTAGTTGGTGGACGGATTGAGGGGCCCGCGCATGAAGGCCATGCCCTGGCGGCGCAGCCAGTCATAGGCGGCCTGCAGCAGGGCGTGGGCGGCCTCGCGGTCATCCCGGCATTCGAAGAAGCCGAAGGCCCCGCAGCGTTCGCCGGCATAGGCGTTGTATTTTTCGTCCACGATGGCCGCGATGCGGCCCACGGGGCGGCCGTCGCGCAGGGCCAGGAACAGCTCGCGCCGGGCGGTCTTCCAGAAGGGATGCTCGCCGGGCGAGAGGAGCTCGCGGTCCTGCTTTTTCAGGTTGGGCACCCAGAGGGAATCCGGCGTGTAGATGCTCCAGGGCAGTTCGACGAAGCGGTCCAGGTCTTCCGCAGTGTTGACGGGGATGATGCTCAGTTCTGCCACGCGGGCCTCCATGGAGCAGACTTGCAGGGGCTGCCGTTCCCTGTTGCGGTTGGATATTTGGGGCTGGCCGGGCCGTCCCGGCAGGCGCCGGGGCGCGGGAGCAAGGCCGGGACGGGGCGCAGTGCCCCGGACAAAAAACACCGCGCGGGAGAGCGCCTTACGGTACCCTCCCGCACGGGAAAAGGAGCGGACGTGCGTTAGGCCGTCTTCAGGGAGCCGCGCAGCTCGTCCAGGCTGGTCACACCCAGCTGGCGGCAGACGGCGGGCAGTTCCTTGACGATCTCGAAGGCGCGGTCGGGGCTGATGAAGTTGGCCGTGCCGATCTGGACGGCATGGGCACCCACCAGGATGAACTCCAGCACGTCTTCGGCGGAGCAGATGCCGCCCAGGCCGATGACGGGGATGTCCACGGCCTTGCAGACCTGCCACACGCAGCGCAGGGCCACGGGCTTGATGGCCGGGCCGGACAGGCCGCCGATGACATTGGCCAGGCGGGGCTTGCGCCGGGCCACGTCCACGGCCATGCCCGAAAGGGTGTTGATGCACGAGATCATGTCCGCACCGGCGTCCTGCACGCTGCGGGCCATGAGGGCGATGTCCGTGACATTGGGCGAAAGCTTGATGATGAGCGGCTTGTTGGGGGCCGCGTCACGGGCGGCGCGGGTGACGGCCGCGGCCAGCTTGGGGTCCTGCCCGAAGAGGATGCCGCCGCTCTTGACGTTGGGGCAGGAGACGTTCACTTCCAGCGCGGCCACGCCTTCCTCTTCATTGAGGCGGGCGGCCAGCTCGCCGAATTCGGCGGGGGAGGTGGCGTAAAGGTTGGCGATGACGGGCAGATGCTGCCAGGGCAGGCGGGGGAGCTTTTCCTTGCAGAAGGCTTCCACGCCGTCGTTCTGCAGGCCTACGGCATTGAGCATGCCGGCCGTGGTCTCCACGATGCGCGGGCAGGGGTTGCCGTCGCGGGGCAGCAGGGACAGGCCCTTGACGATGATGCCGCCCAGGCTGGTCAGGTCGCCGTAGGGGGCGAATTCCATGCCGTAACCGAAGGTGCCGGAAGCCGTGAGCACCGGGTTCTTGAGGTGCAGGCTTTGCGTGGGCCCCTTGAGGGTGACGGAAAGATCCATAGAGTGCTGGTTCATGCTGTCCCCCGGCCTAGAGCTCGATCTGGTTGGCCCAGAACACGGGGCCGTGGTTGCAGGTCTGGACAAGGCCGTTGCGCTTGTCGGCCACGGGCCATTCCTCGGTGGTGCGGGTCACGCAGCCAAGGCAGGCGCCCACGCCGCAGGCCATGCGGTTTTCCAGCGAGAGCTGCACGCGGGCGTTGAGCTCACGGGCGAAGCCGTGCACGGTCTTGAGGAAGGGCAGGGGGCCGCAGGCCAGGATCAGGCCCTTCTGCTCGGCGTATTCGCGCATGCGTTCCTGGATGGTGAAGATGAAGTTGTCCAGGTCGCCGGGCACAGTCTCGCGCAGGCTGTCCAGGGGCACATGCTCGTTGATGCTGTCCACGGGGTAGCAGCTCAGCGGCTCGCGATGGCCAAAGAGCATGGTCACGTTCCACGGCTTGGGGTGCTCGCTCACATAGCCCACGAAGGGCACGATGCCCATGCCGCCGGCCAGCAGCAGGGTGGGGGTGTCGGGCTCCATGGCGAAGCCGTTGCCCAGGGGACCCCAGACGCGCACGGTGTCGCCGGCCTTGAGTTCGGCCATGCGACGGGTGCCGCGCCCCACGACCTGGAAGAAGCAGATCAGGTGGCGGGAAGTCATGTGGCAGATGCCGAAGGGACGGGCCCAGGGCATCTCGAGACCGAACGACGTGGGCCGCACCATCACGAACTGGCCGGGACGCCACGACGGCCAGTCGGGGCGGGTGAGGCGCAGGGCGAAGAAGCGGCTTTCCTGGCCGGTCTGGCCGAAGGGGACCAGATCCAGCACCGTAAGTAGGCAGGAGCTAGGTTGTGTCATCGCGCAAGTATAGGAGCTTGTGCCGGAACGGTCAACATTCCGGGCCCGTCAGAAGCGGGCGGAAGGCGTTTTTTTCTGCCTGCGTCGCAAGCCGGGAAAAGCGCAGGCAAAAAGGCTTGGTCATGCCCCGGGGAGAGCCTGCGTCAGGGGGGCGGACGGCGGGCGTCCGGGCCGCGGGATGTTCCGCATATCTGTCCCGGCGACGGTGCGGGAAGGGGAGGAAAATCATTTCGATTTCAGCGTGTTGCGCCGCACCATGCCGCACGGTCGGCAAAAAGGGCGATGCACTGCCGGAGCACTGCAGGATAACTGTGTAATTTTTCACACGAAAATTGTCAGTACAGACGCGCCGTCACATCTTCCCTTTTGCCATGATGCCCGCTATAGTCAGGTTTCTTTTGGGGCCGGGCCGGAATGATGCTGCTGCAGACCCCGTATAGCCTTTGATTTGCCCTGCATGGAGAATTGAGCATGAGCAAGAAGTTGACTGTTGCCGTTGTGGGCGCCACGGGCGCCGTGGGCCGTGAAATGCTGAAAACCCTGCACGATCGCCAGTTCCCGGCCACGGAAGTGCGTGCTTTCGCCTCGGCCCGTTCCGCCGGGATCAAGGTGCCTTTCGGCGATGACGAGCTGGTGGTGCAGGAACTGAAGGAAGATGTCTTCGAAGGTATCGACATCGCCATCTTCTCCGCCGGCGGCAGCACTTCCGAAAAATTCGCTCCCCATGCCGCCCATGCCGGCTGTGTGGTGGTGGACAACTCCTCCCAGTGGCGCATGGACGACCGCTGCCCCCTGGTCGTCCCCGAAGTGAACCCCGAACACCTGGAAGGCCATCAGGGCATCATCGCCAACCCCAACTGCTCCACCATCCAGATGCTGGTGGCCCTCAAGCCCATCCATGACGCCGTGGGCATCAAGCGCATCGTGGTCTCCACCTATCAGGCCGTGTCCGGTACCGGCCAGAAGGGCCTGGAAGAACTGGAACGCCAGACCCGCGACCTGTTCAACATGCGCGAGCCCGAAAACAAGGTCTATCCTTACCGCATCGCCTTCAACGTGCTGCCGCACATCGACGTCTTCCTGGAGAACGATTACACCAAGGAAGAAATGAAGATGGTCAACGAGACCGTGAAGATCTTCAACGATCCCACGGTCAAGGTGACCGCCACCTGCGTGCGCGTGCCCGTGTTCTACTGCCATGCCGAGTCCGTGAACATCGAGACCCACAAGAAGATGACCGCCAAGGAATGCCGCATCCTGCTCTCGCAGGCCCCCGGCGTGCGCGTCTTCGACAACCCGCGCGAAAAGATGTACCCCATGCCCGCCTACTGCGTGGGCGACGACGAGACCTATGTGGGCCGCATCCGCGAGGACGAGACCATCGAGAACGGCCTGAACCTCTGGATCGTGGCCGACAACGTGCGCAAGGGCGCGGCCCTCAATGCCGTGCAGATCGCCGAGGAACTGCTCAAGCGCGATCTGGTGCGCGTGCCCGACAAGAACGTTTTCATGTCCTAGTCCGCAGCGACAGGATACGGACAGCAGAGGGGGAGGGGCCCGTTCCCGCCGTGGCGGGGCAGGTCCTTCCCCCTGCTTTTTGCCCTGCGGCGCACAGGTGCGGGCGTGGTTCCCGGCAGCGGGGCAAGGTATTCCCCGCCGCTGCCGTTCGTGCTAGAAAAAGACGTTTCACCGGCGACAGCCGCCGGCAGGGGCCCTGCCCCCGATCAGCAACCACAACAGGCCGCTCCCGCGCGGGAGGGCCTTTCGCGGGGATGCCATGAAGATTCTGGATGCCGATGCCTGGATGGCGGCCCTGATGGCCGCGCCCCGGCCCGGGGCCGACAAGATCCTGGCCTTTTACGATGCGCGTGTGGACGCCGTCTGCCGTGATGCGCGCTGTCTGCTCCTGCCCCTGGACGACCACATGTGCCACCGGGGCGATGCCCTGTTCGAGAGCCTGTGCTACCGCGAGGGCCGCATCTTTGCCCTTGAGGAACACCTGGCCCGCCTGCGCGACGGCAGCCGCGCCCTTTCCCTGCTGCCGCCCTGTTCGTGGGACGAGCTGCGCGCCCGCATCCTGGACGTGGCCCGCGCTTCGGGCACCGATCATGGCGACATCCGCGTGCTGGTGGGCCGCGGGCCCGGCGGTTTCGGCGTCTCGCCCGAGGAGTGCCCGCAGTCCAGCCTCTATATCGTGGCCCTGCGCAAGGCGCTGCCCACGGAGGCCTTTTACGAGAAGGGCCTCACGGCCTTTGCCAGCGCCATCCCGCCCAAGCAGGAATATCTGGCCCGCATCAAGAGCACGAACTATCTGCCCAATGTCTTCATGGCCGCCGAGGCCCGGCAGCGGGGCATGGACGTGGCCGTGACCTTTGACGAGGACGGCCATCTGGGCGAGGCCGCCATTGCCAATGTGGGCATCGTGGATGCCGAAGGCCGCCTGTGCTGTCCCGAAGGTCGCCGCATCCTGCCCGGCACCTCCATGCTGGCCGCCCGCAGGATCGCGCCGCAGCGCCTGCCCGTGGTGGAACGCCCCATCCGCCGGGAAGAGATCTTCACCGCCCGCGAGATGCTGCTCTTCACCAGCGCCAGCCTGTGCGTGGGCATCAGCCACTTCGAGGGCCGTCCCATCGGCCAGGGCCCCGACGCCGGCCGTCCCGGCCCCGTGGCCCGCTGGCTGCGTGACGCCCTGCTGGAACACATGCTGGCTACCGGCACGCCATTCTAGGGGCATATTTGAGAGGGAAGGGGCCCCTTCCCTCAAACTCCCCTCTCCCCTGCGCACGTTATCCGGGAAAGCCCCGCCATGTCAGATGAACATGGTGAAAAGTTCCATACAGGGAAATATCCATCCCTCATGGAGCATCCCGGTTTTCTTGAATTTGTATGTGCGGGTTTTGGGGAAGGAGGGGGAATGGGGAGGGAACCCCTTTTTGCCGCAAGCAAAAGGGGTTCCCTCCCCCATATATTTCTCCCGCTGGCCGTCGTCTGGACGCCGGGCGGGATGTTTTTTATACAGGAAAGGCCCCGTGCGGGCTTTTTTCCTGTTTTTGCCATGACATGCCGCCGGAGCACGCCGGGGCATCCACTCTTTCCAAGGAAGACGCCATTGAAATGCAAGATCTGCAAGGCGACGGCCGTGGTGGCCCTGCGCAGCCACAACGCCGCCTTCTGCCCCGACTGTTACCTCAAGTTCTTTGCCCGTCAGGTGGAAAAAGGCATCGAAGGCCAAAAGCTCTTCACCCGTGACGAACGCATCCTGGTGGCCCTTTCGGGCGGCAAGGATTCGCTGGCCCTGATGCTGGAGCTTTCCCGGCAGGGCTATGACGTCACCGGCCTGCATATCGACCTGGGCATCCCGGAATCCTCGCCCGTGGCCCGCGGCGTGGTGGAGCGCTTTTGCGCCAAGCACGGCCTGAAGCTCATGGTCAAGGAACTGGCCGCCGAGGGCCTGGCCATCCCGCTGGTCAAGGAACGCCTCAACCGTCCCGTCTGCTCGGCCTGCGGCAAGATCAAACGGCATTTCTTCAACAAGGTGGCCCTGGACGAAGGTTTCGACGCCTTGGCCACGGGCCACAACCTGGATGACGAGGTGGCGCGCCTGTTCAGCAACACCCTGCGCTGGGACACGGCCTATCTTTCGGACCAGGGCCCGCGCCTGGACGGCGAGGACGGCTTTGCCCGCAAGGTCAAGCCCCTGTGGCGCCTGACGGAGTTCGAGACCGCCAACTACGCCTTCCTCATGGGCATCGAGCACCACTATGCCCCCTGCCCCTACAGCCCCGGTGCCAGCTTCAGCACGCTCAAGGCCCTGTTGCAGCGTCTGGAAGCGGCCATGCCCGGCCGCAAACTGGACTTCTATCAGGGCTTCCTGGCCCGCGCCCGGCCGGTGTTCGCCCGGCGCGAGGCCGAAGAGGGCGTGGAACTGGCGCCCTGCACCAGTTGCGGCTATCCCACCTCGTCCGGCGACATGTGCGGCGTGTGCCGCATCCGTGAAGCCCTCAAGGACAGCAAATAGCCTTGGCTGCTCCAGAAAGATCATGGCGGGGAGGGGCGGCGCCCCTCCCTGTCTTTGCCTTCTTCCCTGCCCGGAGACCGCTGCGCTCGCACAGGGCCGGGGATTTGTCCGGAGCACCGGCAGCCTTTCCCCGGCTGTGCATGCGCCGGAGCCTCCATGCCCGGCCTTGTTTGACGGCAGGCTGTACGGCGGCCGGGGCCATGATCGCCAGGGAGGCCCGTCATGGGCGTCGCTGAATACGTCCGGGCCCTGCTGGCCTCGGACAAGCTGGGGCCGCAGGTACGGCATCACCGCTGCGAGCCCGCGCGGGCGGCCGTCTATGCGGAAAGCCGCCTGCCCTGGCCCGCGGCCATCCGGCGCACGCTGGAGGAGCGCGGTCTGAGCGGCCTTTACAGCCATCAGGCCCTGGCCACGGACCACATCCGCGCCGGGCATTCCGTGGTGGTGGCCACGCCCACGGCCAGCGGCAAGAGCCTCATCTACAATCTGCCGGTGCTGGAGCGCCATCTGCGCGACAGCGAGGCCCGCGCCCTCTATCTTTTCCCGCTCAAGGCCCTGGCCCAGGACCAGCTGGCCGGGCTGCAGCGCCTGGTCTCCGGCTGGCCCGAGGAGGCCCGGCCCACGGCCGCCCTTTACGACGGCGACACCAGCGACCATTTCCGGCGCAAGATCCGCCGCGACCCGCCCACGGTGCTCATCAGCAATCCCGAGATGCTGCACCTGGCCCTGCTGCCGCACCATGAGCAGTGGGCCCCCTTCCTAGCCGGGCTGTCCCACATCGTGGTGGACGAGGCCCATACCTACCGCGGCGTGTTCGGGGCGCACATGGCGGGCGTGTTCCGCCGCCTCAACCGGCTGGCCGCCCATTACGGCGCCATGCCGTCCTATATTTTTTGCACGGCCACGGTGGGCAATCCCGGCGAGCTGGCCGCGTCGCTCTCCGGCCTCGACCTGCTGCCCGGCCGCCAGCCACCCGTGGTGGTGGACCAGTCCGGCGCGCCGCAGGGCGCACGGCATTACATCTTCCTCGATCCCGACCAGAGCCCGGCCACGGCGGCCATCGATCTGTTGCGGGCCGCGCTGGCGCGCAAGCTGCGCACCATCGTCTACTGTCGTTCCCGCCGCATGACCGAGCTGGTCAGCCTGTGGGCCGGGAGCCTTTCCGGGCCGTGGGCGGGCCGCATCTCCGCCTATCGTGCGGGATTCCTGCCCGAGGAACGCCGCCAGATCGAGGCCCGCATGGCCTCGGGCGAGCTGCTGGCCGTGGTCAGCACCAGCGCCCTGGAGCTGGGCATCGACATCGGCGGGCTGGATGTCTGCATTTTGGTGGGCTATCCGGGCACCATCATGTCCACCCTGCAGCGGGGCGGGCGCGTGGGCCGGGCGCAGCAGGAGTCGGCCGTGGTGCTGGTGGCGGGCGAGGACGCGCTGGACCAGTATTTCATGAGCCATCCCGAAGACTTTTTCAGCCGTCCGGCAGAAAAGGCCGTGGTCAACCCCTGGAACGAGGTCATCCTGGCCCGGCATCTGGAGTGCGCGGCCGCCGAGCTGCCCCTGTCCGCCCGCGATCCCTGGCTGGTCCCGGCCCCGGCGCAGGAGGCCCTGCGCGATCTGGCGGCCCAGGGGCGCCTGCTGCTCTCCGCCGACGGCAGCCAGTGGCTGGCCGCCCGCAAGCGGCCGCAGCGGCTGGTGGACTTGCGCGGGACGGGCCGGAGCTTCGTCATCGAGGACAGCGAGGGCACGGTCATCGGTTCCGTGGACGGCTTCCGGGCCTGGCGCGAGACCCATGTGGGCGCGGTCTACCTGCACCGGGGCCGCAGCTATGTCATCGAGGAGATGGACCCGGCAGCGGGCCGGGTGCGGGCCCGTCAGGCCAAAGTGGACTGGTTCACGCGGGTGCGCGGCCACAAGAGCACGGACATCCTTGAAGAGCTGGAGCGCCGTCCCCTGGGGCGCGGCGTGGTCTGCCGGGGGCGTCTGCGCATCATCGACACCATCACCGGTTACGAGAAGCGCAGCACGCGCGACAACCGCCTGCTGACCATCGTGCCGCTGGAAGCGCCGCCGCAGATCTTTGAGACCGAGGGCCTGTGGTACGTCATCCCCGAGAGCTGCCGCCAGCGTCTTGAAGATGATTTCGTGCACTTCATGGGCTCCATCCATGCCTGCGAGCATACGGCCATCGGCATGCTGCCCCTGCTGGTCATGGCCGACCGCAACGATTTCGGCGGCATCTCCATCCCGCTCCATCCCCAGACCGGCCTGGCCTGCGTCTTCATCTACGACGGCCTGCCCGGCGGCGCGGGCCTGACGCGTCAGGCCTTCGGCCATGCCCGCGAGCTGCTGGAGGTCTGTGCGGCGGTCATCGAGGCCTGCCCCTGCGAGGACGGCTGTCCTTCCTGCGTGCATTCGCCCAAGTGCGGCTCTGGCAACCGGCCCATCAGCAAGGCCGGGGCCCTGCGCTTGATCCGCGATCTGCTGGCGCCTGGTACGGATGCCGAGGGCGAGGCCCTGTGCGACGACCTGCGCATCAGCCCGCCGCCGGAACTGCTGCCTCCCCGGCCTGTGGACGAGCCCGCGGCCCCGGTGTCGCCGCCCGTGCCGGACATGGCGGCCATCATGGCGGCCTGGGCCGGACAGGCCCCCGCCACGGCCCCGGCGGGAGCTGGAGGACAGGCTGGGCCGGGTACTCGGACAAACGTCGCTGGAGCCGGAGAGGCTGGGACGACAGCCTCGGAAGGCGTTCCTTCGCAGGAGGAGCGTATCGAGGGCCGCAGAGGAGAGGTCTCTGTGGCTGGCAGCATCCCGCAGACCAGCGCATCCGCCGCAGTCGGGAAGCCTGCCGGCAAACAGATGGCCCCTTCGCGTCCGTCATCCCTGTCGGTTGCGCAAAGGCCGGAGCTCATGGCCCCTGCCGCGTCTGCCGGCAGAGCGGGCAGCGTCTCTGTCCGTCCCGAGCCCGGTGTGGGCGCGGTGGGCAGGCCGCCGGAACATTATCTGGTCTTCGACGTGGAGACCCGGCGCAGCGCCGCCGAGGTGGGCGGCTGGAACAGGGCCGACCGCATGGGCGTGAGCATCGCCGTGGCCTATGACAGCCGGGCCGACGATTTCTTCACTTATACGCAGGAGGCCCTGCCGGAGCTCTTTGCCCGCATGCGGGCCGCGCAGCTGGTGGTGGGCTTCAACTCCTTCCGCTTCGATTACGCGGTGCTCTCGGCCTTCGCGCCCTTCGAGCTGCGGGCCCTGCCGGGCCTTGACCTCTTGCGCCGGGTGCAGGACAGTCTCAAGTACCGCGTGTCCCTGGACAATCTGGGGCAGGCGACCCTGGACGAGCCCAAGAGCGCCGACGGCCTGCAGGCCCTGCGCTGGTGGCAGGAAGGGCGGCTGGACGACATCGCCGCCTACTGCCGCAAGGACGTGGACCTGACGCGGCGGCTCTACCTTTTCGGGCTGGAACACGGCTGGTTGCTTTTCACCAACAAGGCCGGGCAGCGTGTGCGCGTGCCCGTGGATTTCAGGCAGTGACGATGGAGACGGCGGAAAAGATCATCCAATGGCGGCGGGAGCTGCACCGGCACCCGGAAGAAGGCTGGACGGAATTCTGGACCACGGGCTTCGTGGCCCGGCAGCTGGCGGACATGGGCCTTGCCCCGCGTGTGGGGCAGGAGGTCATCGACCCTGCCGCACGCATGGGCCTGCCCGCGCCCGAGGTCGAAGCCCGGGCCCGGCAGCGGGCGCTGGCGGAAGGGCTGGAGCCGTACTGGCTGGAGCGCATGGGCCGGACCACGGGCCTGGTGGCCGATGTGGGCCCGTCGGACGCGCCGCTGGCGCTGGTGCTGCGCTGCGACATGGACGCCCTGCCGCTTATGGAAGCGCAGGAGGCTTCCCACCGGCCCGTGCGCGAGGGCTTCGTCTCCCGGCATGAAGGCCTGTGCCATGCCTGTGCCCATGACGGCCATATGGCTCTGGGGCTTGGGCTGGCGGCCCTGCTGACGGCTCCGGGCGCGGCCCCCCTGCGGCGGCGTGTGCGTCTGCTGTTCCAGCCTGCCGAGGAAGGCGTGCGCGGTGCGGCGTCCATGGTCTCCCATGTGGCGGGGGCGCGGCATTTCCTGGCCGTGCATATCGGTCTGGGAGCCCCGCACAGCGGCGATCTGGTCACCGGCGTGGGCGCTTTTCTGGCCACCAGCAAATTTGATGTCCGCTTCACGGGCCGGGCGGCCCATGCGGGCGCTGCCCCCGAACAGGGACGGGACGCCCTCAAGGGCGCGGCGTCGGCCCTGCTGGGCCTGCACGCCCTGCCGCGTCATGGCCACGGCACCAGTCGCATCTGCGTGGGACGTCTGGAAGGCGGCAGCAGCCGCAATACCGTGCCTGCCTCGGCCTTCATGGCCTGCGAGACGCGCGGCAACAACAGCGAGGTCAACGACGACATGCTGCGGCGTGCCCGGGACGTCATCGCGGGCGCGGCCGCCATGCACGGGCTGGAATGGCGGCTCGATGTGGTGGGCGGTGCGCCTTCGGCGGCGAGCGATGCGGCCTTCGCGGAGCTGCTGGCCCGCTGTGCCCGGGAACTGCCGCCCGATGCCCGGGGCGGGGGCTGCTTCCCGCTGCCCCGGATCCGTGAGCAGGGCGATATGGGTGCCAGCGATGACGCCACGACCCTGATGCGGGCCGTGCAGGCAGAGGGGGGGCTGGCGGCCTATGCCTTCCTGGGGGCCGATCTGGCGGCCGGGCACCATCAGCCGGGCTTCGATTTCGACGAAGCCGTGCTCTGGCCCGGTGTGCGCTGGCTGGAAAAGATCTGCCGGGAGCTGGCCGGCTAGGACGTGGCCGGGCCATGCGGAAGGGCCGCCTCTGACGGACTTGCGGGAAAAGCGACCGTTCGGAAGATGCCGTCGCGGCGACGGGAAAAGGCCCCGCAGGCCTGCGGGACCGGGGGATGCCGCCACGTGGCGCGCAGCTGCCCTGATTTTTCTACATTTGAGAATATTTTTTATAATTACCTGTATGCGCAGGATAATTTTTTGATGGAGCCCCTGCCCTCATCGGCAGGGCCTGTGGAAAAATGCTGTTTTCCACATTCGGGTCGAAAAATAACAGCCCCTGCTGCTGTCTGTTTTGTCAATAGCTTGAGATAACAGGAAAAATCTTTACGGCATAGCTTCTGCATCATGTCCGGCATCCCGGACGCCGCCATCCGGCAAAGGCGTCGGGCAGAGCAGGAGATGCACGATGGAAAGACGAAGGTTCCTGTATTCGGCACTGGCCGCAGCCTCGCTGGCGGCCATCCCGGCCGCGCGGAGCAGCGCCGCCGCCACTACGACAGCACGCAGGGAAGGGAGCGCGCCCATGACACCTTCCCAGAGACAGAACCCCATGAGCTGCAACGGCATGGTCACGTCGCCGCACTATCTGGCCAGCCAGGCCGGGCTGGACATCCTGCGGCGCGGCGGCACGGCCATCGATGCGGCTGTGGCCACGGCCGCCACCCTGGCCGTGGTCTATCCGCAGATGTGCACGCTGGGCGGCGACAATTTCTGGCTCATCTATGATGCCCGTACGGGCAAGATGAAGGGCCTCAATGCCAGCGGCCGCGCCGGGGAAAAGGCCAGCATCGACTTTTACCGCAGCCGGGGGCTGAGCAAGGTGCCGGCGCGCGGCTATCTGGCCGCCAATACCGTACCGGGCGTGGTCTCGGGCTGGGACGAGGCCTGGAAGTACAGCCGGTCGGCCCTGGGCTCGCAGCTTTCCTTCGCCTCCCTGCTGGACACGGCGCGCGAGCTGGCGGAGAGGGGCTTCCCGGTCAGCACGTCACTGGCGTACTGGAGCGAGGTGGACACCGACCCCACGGATCAGGAATTCCGCGATCTGCAGCGCTATCCGGGCTTTGCGGCCACCTATCTCAGGGATGGCAAGCCCTACGGGCTGGGCGAGGTCATGCGCCTGCCCGAGCTGGCGGCCACGCTGGCCCTGCTGGCGGACAAGGGCGCGGACGAATTCTACAAGGGCTCCATCGCCGCGGCCATAGCGGCGGATCTGGAAGAGAACGGCGGCCTGCTCACCGTGCGGGACTTTGCCCGGCATACGGCCGACTGGGTGGAGCCCATCTCCGTGCCGTACCGCGACTGCCGGGCCTGGAACCTGCCGCCCAACACCCAGGGCATGGCCTCGCTGGAGATCCTGAACATCCTCAACAACTTCGACCTGTCGCAGATACGGGAAGGCAGCGCGGACTATTACCATCTTATCATCGAGGCCACCAAGGAGGCCTTCCTCGACCGCGATACCTACCTTTCCGACCCGGCCTTCGTGGACATCCCGCTGGAGCGCCTGCTCTCGGCCGGGCACGGCAAGCGGCAGGCCGCCCGCATCCGCATGGACAGGGCCGCCACCAGCCTTGCGCCGCTGGACCCCAAGGGCGACACCATCTGGCTGGGCGTGGTGGACGGGCAGGGCAATGCCGTTTCTCTGATCCAGAGCATCTACCATGACTTCGGCTCCGGCATCGTGCCCCGGGGCACGGGCGTGCTGCTCCAGAACCGGGGCAGCTTCTTCTCCCTCGACCCTGCGCACGTCAACCGCCTTGAGCCCGGCAAGCGTACCTTCCACACCCTGAACCCGGCCATGCTGACCAGGAACGGCAAGCCTTTCCTCGTCTACGGTACCATGGGCGGCGAGGGCCAGCCCCAGACGCAGGCCGCCATCGCCACCCGCGTGCTGGATTACGGCATGACCCCGCAGGAAGCCATCGATGCGCCCCGCTGGCTGTACGGCCGCACCTGGGGCAAGTCCAGCAACGACCTCAAGCTGGAGGGCCGCATCTCCGCTGACGTGGCCGACGAGCTGGCCCGGCGCGGGCACCCCGTGCGCCGGGTGGAGGACTATACCGATACCATGGGCCATGCGGGCGCCATCCGCGTCGACCCGCAGACCGGTGTGCTCCAGGGCGGTACGGACCCGCGCGGCGACGGCCTGGCCTGCGGCTATTAGGCGGACGGCAGCTCCCTTTCCCGTGGAGCCGCTGCCGGTATGACGGCCGCGGCCGCCCGGGTTCCCGGACTGGACGCAGCACCCCCTCGGGAAGCGCTGTGAGGTAGAAAGGTCTCAACGAAACAAACATAAAAAGCCCCGGCAATGCCGGGGCTTTCGTCTTTTTTAGCCGGTCCCGTGGGAAAGGGGGCCCTTCCCCCGGCAGCCGTTACGCATCGGCCTATGGGCAGTCCGCAGTGATGGCGGTTCAATACAGTTTTTCCAGATCCTTCTCATCCATGCCGTAGGTATGTTCCGTTGCCGGGAAGGTCCCTGCGCGAACCTCGTCGGCATAGGTCTGGAAAGCCTGGCGCATGGCCGCGCCCAGCTCGGCATAATGTTTGACGAATTTGGGCGAGAGACCGTCTACCATGCCCAGCATGTCCTGCCAGACCAGCACCTGGCCGTCGCAGTCCGGGCCCGCGCCGATACCGATGGTGGGCACGCTGACGCTGCGGCTGACCAGCGCGGCCAGTGGTGCGGGCACGCATTCCAGCACGATGGCGAAGACCCCCGCCTGTTCCAGTGCCCGGGCATCGTCCAGCAGGGCCTGTGCGGCTTCACGGCCCCGGCCCTGGACCTTGTAGCCGCCCATGCTGTGCAGGGATTGCGGCGTGAGGCCCAGATGCCCCATGACCGGGATGGACGCCTGCACGATGGCTTCCACCTGCGGGCAGAAATGGCGGCCGCCTTCCAGCTTCACGGCCTGGGCCCGGCCTTCCTGCACCAGGCGTCCGGCATTGGCGCAGGCCTGCTGCGGCGACAGGTGGTAGGACATGAAGGGCATGTCGCAGACCAGCAGGGGCTTGGTCAGGCCCCGGGACACGGCGGCGCTGTGATGGATCATCTGGTCCATGGTCACGCTCAGGGTATCGGGCTGCCCCAGCATGACCATGCCCAGTGAATCCCCCACCAGCACGGCATCCACATGATCGTCCATGAGCCGGGCGACGGTGGCGTCATAGGCCGTGAGCATGGCCAGTTTGCGTTGCCCCTTGGCCTGGCGGAAAGTGACGGCGGTCTGTTTCATGGCAGTGCTCCCTTGCTGCGGGCGGGGCATGACCGCCCGGGAAAAACGGGCCGTGGCCCGGGTAGGAAAAGAAAAGGCGGGGAAAGGACGCATGTCCTTCCCCCGCCCTGATATGGACAGGATGGCTAGAAGCCTTCTTCCAGCGGCGGCCAGACCAGCCAGGGACCGTCGGGCGTCACGGTCTTGCGGTCGGCCGGGGCCAGGAAGACCTGGCGGCCTTCCACGCGCAGGCGGCCTTCGGCCAGCCATTGCAGGGCCTGCGGGTAGATGCGGTGCTCCAGCGGATGGATGCGGTTCATGAGGTCGTCCAGTTCCTCGCCGGCATTGGCCGGCACGGCGGCCTGGATGATGACCGGGCCGCTGTCCACCAGTTCTTCCACGAAGTGCACGGTGCAGCCCGTGATCTTCACGCCGTAGGCCTGGGCATCGGGACCGCCGTGGGCGCCCGGGAAGCTGGGCAGGATGGCGGGGTGGATGTTGATGACCCGGCCGGGGAAGGCCTGGAGGAAGGTGCTGGTCAGCAGGCGCATATAGCCCGCCAGCACCACATATTCCGCGCCGGACGCCTTGATGGCGGCCACCATTTCGCGGTCGAAGCTCTCGCGGTCGGCAAAGGCCTTGTGGTCGATGCAGACATGCGGGATGCCGGCCTTTTCGGCGCGTTCGAAGACCTTGGCGCCGGGACGGTTGCCCGCGATGAGGCGGATGTCGATGTCCAGCACGCCCTGGGCGGCCTTGTCGATCATGGACTGGGCGTTGGTGCCGCTGCCGGAAGCCAGGATGGCGATTTTCAGGGCCATGGTTTACCTCTGCGGGCTGTAGTGGGCTTTCAGGGCCTCCACCAGCGCGGGGATGGTGTAGGCCTCGGGCTGGATGTGGCAGGGCAGGCCGTTGTCGGCCAGGGTCTTGGCCGTGACCGGGCCGATGGCGGCCAGCTTCACTTCAGGATGGGCGCGCAGCTCGTCCGCCGGGATCAGGGAGAGGAAGTTCTCCACCGTGGAGGAAGAGCCGAAGGTCACGCAGTCCAGGGTGCCGTTCTGCATGGCGGCCAGCACTTCGTCCTTGCGGGCGGCGGCGGGCACGGTCTCGTAGGCGGCGATGACGTCCACCTGCGCCCCGGCCTTGCGCAGCTCGTCGGGCAGCACTTCGCGGGCCTTGGCGGCGCGGGGCAGGAGCATCTTGACGCCGGCCACGGGGCCCAGGGCCAGCAGGCCTTCCACCACGCCCTCGGCCACATAGCGGGCCGGGATGAAGTCGGGCTCGATGCCGCGTTCGCGCAGAGCGTCGGCCGTGGCGGGGCCGATGGCCGCCACCTTGCACTGGCCGATGGCGCGGCTGTCACGGCCGCAGGCGGCCAGGCGCTTCCAAAAGTGGCGCACGCCGTTGACCGAGGTGAAGATGATCCAGCCGTATTCGGCCAGACGGGCCACGGCCGCGTCCAGCTCGCTGTAGTCGGCCAGGGGGCTGATCTCGATGGTGGGGCACTGGATGACGTTGGCGCCCAGTTCGGTCAGGCTTTGGGCCAGGCCGCTGGCCTGTTCGCGGGCGCGGGTGACCACGATGCTGCGGCCGTACAGCGGGCGCTGTTCGAACCAGCCCAGCTGGTCGTGCAGGGAGCAGACCTTGCCCACCACGATGACCGAGGGATTGCTGAATTTGTTGTCCACGGCGGCCTGGGGCAGGGTGGAGATGGTGGCCACCAGGCTGCGCTGGTAGGGCGTGGTGCCGCGGTAGACCAGCGCGGCCGGGGTGTCGGGATCCATGCCCGTGTCCAGCAGGTGCCGGGCGATGTCGGGCAGGTTCTTCATGCCCATGACGAAGACCAGGGTGGAGGCGCTGGCGGCCAGGGCCTTCCAGTTGTGCACGGAACCGGGCTTGTCCGGGTTCTCGTGGCCGGTGATGATGGTCACCGACGAGGCGAAGTTGCGGTGGGTCAGCGGGATGCCCGCATAGGCCGGGGCCGCGATGGTGCTGCTGATGCCGGGCACTTCCTCGAAAGGCACACCGGCGGCCAGCAGTTCTTCGGCTTCTTCGCCGCCGCGGCCGAAGATGTAGGGGTCGCCGCCCTTGAGACGGGCCACCACCTTGCCTTCCTTGGCCTTGCGCACCAGCAGGGCGTTGATCTCGTGCTGGGGCAGGGCATGGTTGCCCGCCACCTTGCCCACGTAGATGCGCTCCGCATCGGGGCGGGCATGGCCCAGCAACGAATCGTTGGCCAGTGCGTCATAGACCACCACGTCCGCGCAGGCCAGCGCGTCACGGCCCTTCAGGGTCAGCAGCCCGGCATCGCCGGGACCGGCTCCGATAAGATAGACCTTCATCAAAAGTTCCTTTGTGGCTTGAGACCTCCCCCTTCAGGGGGGAAAGAGAAGTTGACAAGACGGCGAAGCCGATGAAATCCTTTTCTGTAACTCCTCCCTTCAGGGAGGGGCAATCCGCACGGCCCCTATCCGCCAGCTGCGGAGTCAGTCGGCGGATGGGGCGGCTGTGGATTGCAACATTTATACGCCTCCACGCGCCAGTTCCAGCAAGGTGCGGGCGCCGAAGCCCGTGGAACCCACGGGGCAGAGCGCCGTCTTCTTGGTTGCCCAGTCCACGCCGGCGATGTCCAGATGCGCCCAGCGTACGCCCTCACGCACGAAATGCTTGAGGAAGAGCGCCGCGTGGATGGCCCCGCCTTCGCGCGGGCCCATGTGGCAGATGTCCGCCACCTCGCTCTTGAGGTTGTCTTCGTAGCCCTTCCACAGGGGCAGGGGCCAGTAATTCTCACCGCCCACGGCACCGGCGGCACGGATGTGCTCGGCCAGGGCATCGTCATCGCAGAACAGGCCCGCCACCTGCGTGCCCAGGGCCACGGCGCAGGCGCCGGTCAGGGTGGCGATGTCCACCACGGCCGCGGGCGTCCACTGCTTCTGGGCGTAATCCAGGGCGTCGCACAGGGCCAGACGGCCTTCGGCGTCGGTGTTCTGGATCTCCACGGTATCGCCGGAAGCGGCGCGCACCACGTCGCCGGGGCGCATGGCATTGCCGCCGGGCATGTTCTCGGCGCAGGCCATGATGCCCACCACGCGGCGGGGCAGCTCGTCCCCGGCGCAGGCCACCAGCGTGGCCAGCACGGCGGCGGCCCCGCTCATGTCGCCCTTCATGGCGTGCATGTTGGCAGCGGGCTTGAGGCAGATGCCGCCGGTATCGAAAGTGATGCCCTTGCCCACCAGCACCAGGGGCTTTTCCTGCTCATGGCCTTCGGGAGCATGCTCCAGCACGATGAGGCGCGGCGGACGGGCAGAGCCCTGGCCCACGGCCAGCAGGCAGTTCATGCCGGCTTCGGCCAGATCCTTCTCGTCCAGCACGGTGCACTTGAGACCGGCATCGGCGGCCAGCTTCTGCGCTTCTTCGGCCAGCAGGGCGGGAGAGAGCAGGTTGGACGGCGTGTTGTCCAAACGGCGGGCCAGGCACACGGCCTCGGCCGCGCGTTCGCCGCGGCGGGCGGCCTGCTGGCCGCCGTCGGGCACGAAATCGCCCTCAAAGGCCACGGCCAGCCACTGGGGAGCCGCGGGGGCGTCCTTGGCGGGCTTTTTGAGATCGTATTTGTACAGGGCCAGGCAGGCGGCGTAGACGCTTTCTTCCACCAGGCGCTCACGGCCGCCGGGCAGGGTGGCCAGCTGGGGTTCCAGCAGCAGGATGGATTCCAGGCCCAGTTCGTGGGCACGCTGCACACCGGTGGCCACGGCCGTGCGGATGTCGTCCGTGGTCAGGTCTTCACGGGCGCCCAGGCCGATGGCCAGCACGCGCGGCACGCGCAGTTCGGGATGGCCGTGCAGCAGGGCCTGCTGGCCCTTCTTGCCCTGGAAGTCGCGCATGGCGGGCGCGATGGCCAGCCAGGGAGCCAGATTGTCCAGCGCGGGGCAGGCTTCCAGCATGTTCTCGCCCTGGCAGACAGGCACTATGAGAATCTCGGCCTTCCACTGGTCGGGGCCGAGGCATTGAAAACGGATGTCCATAGATTTCTCCGAAGCATCGAGATGAACGGGCGTCCCGCAGCGCGGGACGGCGACGGCGGGTTGCCATCGCGAGGAGCAGAATATACGCTGTGCCGTCGTTTTTGCCAAGCCGCGAGGCGCTTTGCCGTCCCGGGGCCCTTTCCTCTCCGGCCTGTGCCGTCATCCCTGCCCATCCGCGTCCCTTTCCGCCATGCTCGTCTACATCCACGTCCCGTTCTGCCGCTCCCGCTGCCGCTACTGCGCCTTCCACTCCCTGCCGCTGGGCCCTGCCTCGCCCGACAGTTCGCCCCGGGTGGCGGCCTACCGGGACAGCCTGCTGCGCGAGCTGGATCTTTGGGCCGCGCGCCTGGGCAGGCGGCCGGTGGAGAGCGTCTTTTTCGGCGGCGGGACGCCCAGCCTGCTGCCGCCCGACTTCCAGGCCGCCGTGCTGGAGCGCATCGACCGGCATTTCCATCTGGCGGCCGGGGCCGAGATCAGCATGGAGGCCAATCCCGAATCCCTGCTGGCCCGCCGGGCCGTGGACGCCTATCTGGCCGCGGGCATCAACCGCATCTCCATGGGCGTGCAGAGCATGGACGACAGTTTCCTTTCCCTGCTGGGACGGCCGCACCGGCGCGCCGACGTGCTGCGGGCCGTGGAGCATCTGCGGGCCGCGGGCTGCCGCAATCTGGGGCTGGACCTCATGTGGGGCCTGCCGGAACAGGATGCGGCCCACTGGCTGGCCACGCTGGAAGACGCCCTTGCCCTGGAGCCGGAGCATGTCTCGGCCTATGGCCTGACCCTGGAAGAAGGCACGCCGCTGGAACGCGACTGGAGCGCCGGGCGTCTTTCCCTGCCCGAAGATGACGAGCAGGAACGCATGTATCTGGAAGGCATCCGCCTGCTGGCCGCGTACGGCCTGGAACAGTACGAGATCTCCAACTACGCCCGCCCCGGCTTTTTCAGCCGCCATAATATGGGCTACTGGACGGGTGCCGACTATCTGGGCCTGGGCCCGGCGGCCACGTCCACCCTGGAGGGCCGCCGCTGGACCGATACGCCCGACCAGGCGCGCTGGCAGGCCGACATCGACGCCGGACGTCCCGACCATGATGCCGAGGCCATCACGCCGCGCATCCGGCTGGAGGAGCGGCTCATGCTTTCCCTGCGCACCTGCGCGGGCTTCGGGCTGGCGGAATACAGGTCCCTCAGCGGCCGGGATTTCATGGCCGACCACGGCGACTGGTGCCGCGAGCTGGTCGTCGCCGGTCTGGCCCGTCTGGACGGGGACAGGCTGGCGCTCACGCCGCAGGGCCTGCTGGTCTCCAATGCCGTGGTGGCCGATCTGTTCGAGCGTCTGGACGAGCTGGGGATGTAAAGAGATCTGTTGGGCGGGCGAGGGGAGAGGGACACCCTTTTGGAAAAGGGTGCTCCCTCTCCCCTCGTGCTCCCCTCTCCCTTCCCAAAACCTTTGCTCCGGTCTCTGGACGATGCCGGGAGCGCCCCGGGCAGCCGTTGGCGTTGGTCTCCCGAAAGGACTGCGGCAGGTGGAGGCGGGGCGGGATATTCCTAAAATAAGCTGCAGATAGCGTCGAAGGCAGACATCGTCCCGATAAAAACGGCCGGCATCCTTTGCAGGATGCCGGCCGTTTTTAGGTGTTGCGATGCTGTGGACCCGGGCCCATCAGGATGGCGGGGGACACGTCCCTCCCGGCGAAAGCGCGCTGGAGAAAGGGAGTTTGAGGGGGCTCCCCTCAAACCATGCCTGCCGCCGCAGGGCCCTTGCCTAGAATTCCAGGCTGCCGGGAGTGCGGGGGAAGGGGATGACGTCGCGGATATTGGTGATGCCGGTGAGCATCATCAGCAGGCGTTCGAAGCCCATGCCGAAACCGGCGTGGGGCACGCTGCCGAAGCGGCGCAGATCCAGATACCACCAGTAGTCCTCGGGCTTCTGGCCCATCTCGGCGATGCGGGCCAGCAGCTTGTCCAGGCGCTCTTCACGCTGGGAACCGCCGATGAGCTCGCCGATGCGGGGCACCAGCACGTCCATGGCCGCCACGGTCTCGCCGTCGTCATTGCCGCGCATGTAGAAGGCTTTGATCTCCTTGGGATAGTCATAGACGATGACGGGACGGCGGAAGTGTTCTTCGGCCAGGAAGCGCTCGTGCTCGGTCTGCAGGTCCACGCCGAAGGCCACGGGGAAGGTGAACTCCTTGCCGCTGTCTTCCAGGATGTGGATGGCTTCCCGGTAGGACACGCGGGCAAAGGGCTGGGCCAGCATGCCCTTCAGGCGGTCGATGAGGCCCTTGTCCACGAAGTTGTCGAAGAGCTTGAGGTCGCTCTCGCAGCGGGTCAGGGCATGGTCCACCACATGGCGGGTCAGACCTTCGCCCAGCTCCATGATGTCTTCCAGTTCGGCAAAGGCCATCTCGGGCTCGATCATCCAGAACTCGGCGGCGTGGCGCGGGGTATTGGAGTTCTCGGCGCGGAAGGTGGGGCCGAAGGTGTAGACGCGGCCCAGGCCCAGGGCCAGGGCTTCGGCTTCCAGCTGGCCGGACACGGTCAGGTTGGCCTGACGGCCGAAGAAGTCCTTGGAAAGATCCTTTTCACCGGCGGGCAGGGCGGTCACGCGGAACATCTCGCCCGCGCCCTCGCAGTCGGAACCGGTGAGGATGGGCGTATGCACCCAGGAAAAGTGCTGGCTGTGGAAGTAGTCATGCACGGCGCGCGCCGCTTCGGAGCGGATGCGGAAGGCCGCGCCGTACTTGTTGGTGCGCATGCGCAGGTGGGCGATGCCGCGCAGGAACTCGTCGGAGTGGCGCTTCTTCTGCAGGGGGAAGGATTCGGGATCGGCCAGGCCGAACACGCGGATGCTCTCGGCACGCACTTCCCACTTCTGTCCCTTGCCGGGGGAGGCCACCAGCTCGCCGGTGACGGCCACGGAAGCGCCGGTGTTGGCATCGCCCAGGCCTTCGTGGGCGGCGGTGCCCGCATCCACGATGCACTGCATGTTGGTCAGGCAGGAACCGTCGTTGATCTCCACGAAGCTGAAGTCCTTGGCATCGCGGCGGGTGCGGATCCAGCCGCAGACGGTGATCTGGCGCTGCGGGGCCTCGGAGGCCAGGGCATTGACGATAAGGGTGCGTTGCATGACGACTCCTTGTGTCGCAAAAAGGTAGAATGTGTATGGATAAGGCTCTTGCCGTATGTTCGGGACAGGGGACGCGGTCCTGTGAGCGGAACGCACCCCAACACGTTACTATAACGGCAAAGACGGCGCCCTTCAAGGCCGGGAGCCGGGGCGGCGCCGGGGGATGGAGCTTGGTTTTTGGGCGGGAACGTGCTTAGATGGAGAGATGGGACTGCCCTCCATCCCCGGCAGTCATGAAACAAGGAGACTCGGACATGAAAAAGATCGCCACGCTGGCCCTGTGCGTCCTGATGCTGGCCCTGACGGCCCCCGTGATCCAGGCGGCCACCCCCCAGGCCGGAGCGCCCAAGGCCGACAAGCCCGCCAAAGTCGATGCCCGCAGCACGCCCGTCTGGGTGGAGCTGGAAGGGACGGACAGCATCGGTGCCCGCCTGGGCATGCGCCTCAAGGAAGCCTTCAACGGCAGCAACCTCTTCAGCCTCACGGACAAGGACATGCCCAAGATGCGCCTGCTGGTGAGCACGCAGTCCGAATTCCCCGGCCGTCCGGGCGTGGGCTCCGTGTACTCCATCTGCTGGACCTTCACCCAGGGCGAAGGCTACCTGGGCTATCTGCTGGCCCGCGAAGTGGGCACCCTGACCTATGAGGAGATCGACGCCCTGGTCAACCGGCTGGTGGAGCGCACCGACGGTCTCTCGGTCAAGTACAGCAACCTCTGGAAGTAGTTTTTTCTGGGAAAAGGTCGCTCTGCGCTGTTGAAAAAGCCGCTGTCCCCTTGGGGACGGCGGCTTTTTGCATGGCAGGACATGCACGCGGGAAGATGTGTTGACGAGGGGAAAGGAGGCCCTTTGGGCTGGCGCGACAAAAGGGCCTCCTTCCCCCTCGTGCTCCCCCTTCCTCCCCAAAACGCGCTCATGGCGTCCCGTGCTCCGCCAGGACGCGGATATCCGTCATGACGGGCGGTCGGGGGAGCTGCAAGCAGCCGTGCCGTCATGGGGCAGACCGGGACAGACGCAGGAAGCGGAGGGGAAAAAGGTCAGTTCCCCATGCGGGTGACGTGCAAGCGGGCGGCCAGGGCCTCCAGCACGCGGGCGGGCGTGACGTTGAAGCCCAGGGCCTCCTGCGCCTCGTTGAACCAGAAGCAGCACTGGACGCGCTTCTCGCGGGGCAGCAGGGCCAGGGCCGTGTCCAGGGGGCAAAGGGCGTCGTCATTGCCGGACATGACCCGGCTCATGGATTTCTGGCAGGCCAGCAGTATCTGCCCGGCCAGACGGGCGTCCAGGGCGTTGCGGGCGCCGGTGCGCTCGAACAGGCCGCGACCGCTGGTGATGAACAGGGCCAGGGCCTCTTCCCAGGGCTGGAGGGCCGGATCACGGGAGAGGCTGTCGGGCCAGGGCAGGGTCAGGCAGAGGGAGCGCGAGACCAGCGTGGGTAGGAGCTGTTCGCGCTGGGCGGCCAGCAGGACGAAGCAGGAGGAGGGCGAGGGTTCTTCCAGCGCCTTGAGCAGGGCATTGGCCGCATTGCTGCGGTTCTGTTCCACGCCCATGAGCAGCACCACGCGGCGGCCCTGGCCGTGGGGAGCGTCGCGCAGCTTTTGCTTGAGCTCGCGGATGTTGTCCATGTTCAGGGCGCGGATGGGGCCGGGATGGGCCTCGTCGTCGGCATTGCTGATGCGGCCGTCGTAGGCCAGCACGTCCAGATGCTCACCGGCATCGATCTGCATGCAGGTGGGACAGATGAGGCAGGGCCCGCCCTCGCCGCCCGGCTGCTGGCAGTTGACGCAGGCGGCCCAGTAACGGGCCGCGGCCAGGCGCTGGGGCTCGGTGCCGCCTTCCAGCAGCAGGACCTGCGGCGGGTTGGCGGCCAGGCGGTGGAGCACCTCGCGGATGCGGTCGAAGTCCGGCGTGCTGATGTCCTGGAAAAGCGGCATGGCGTCCCTCGTGGTGCGGGAGCGTGACGGTCACGCACATGGCAGGCTGCCCTGATGCGCCTCAGGCTCCACCAAAGATGGTTGGAAGGAAAAGGACCGGCCGGACAGGGCGGCATACGCCGCCGGCCGTCATGGTCCAAGCTCCCCCTGATAAAAGTTTTTGGAAAAGAGAGGGGGGAGCGCGAGGGGGGAGAGGGAGAACCTTTTTTCAAAAAGGTTTCCCTCTCCCCCCTCGCAGGATCTATCTCAAGCGCGAACGCTTAACGGACGATGGTCTGGGCGCGGTCGGCACCCACGGAGATGAAGGAGACGCGCACGCCGGTGAGCTCTTCGATGCGGGCGATGTAGGCGCGCACGTTGTCGGGCAGCTGCTCGACGCTGGTGCACTGGCTGATGTCGTCCTCGAAGCCGGGCATTTCTTCATAGATGGGCTTCACGCGGCCCAGGGCGCCTTCTTCCTGCGGGGGGTATTCCAGACGCTGGCCGTCCAGTTCGTAAGCCACGCAGATCTGCAGGGCGGGCAGGTTCTGGAGCACGTCCAGCTTGGTCAGGGCGATGTCGGTAAGGCCGCACAGGCGCACGGTCTCGCGCAGGATGACCACGTCCAGCCAGCCGCAGCGGCGCGGACGGCCGGTGGTGGCGCCGAACTCATGACCGTTGGTCTGGATGTAGCGGCCGGTGTCGTCTTCCAGCTCGGTGGGGAAGGGGCCGGAGCCCACGCGGGTGGTGTAGGCCTTGACGATGCCCACCACGCGCTCCAGGGCGGAGGGGCCCACACCGCTGCCGGCGGCGGCGGAGCTGGCCACGGTGCTGGAGGAGGTCACGAAGGGATAGGTGCCGTGGTCGATGTCCAGGTGGATGCCCTGGGCGCCTTCGAACAGGATGTCCTGACCGGCGGCCTGGGCCTTCTGGATCTCGGAGGAGGCGTCCTTCAGATAGGGCGTGATGCGCGGGGCGATGGCCAGCAGCTCTTCGCAGACCTGGTTCTCGTCCAGGGTGTCGTACTTGTAGAGCTCGCGCAGCAGGACGTTCTTTTCCAGCAGGGCGTGATGCACTTTTTCGCGCACCAGCTGCGGGTTGGTGAGGTCACCGGCACGCAGGCCCACGCGGGAAGCCTTGTCCTCATAGCAGGGGCCGATGCCGCGGCCGGTGGTGCCGATCTTCTTGCCGGCACGCTTGGCTTCGCGGGCATTGTCCAGGCTCTTGTGGTAGGGCATGATCAGGTGGGTCTTTTTGCTGATGCCCAGACGGCTGGGGGACACGTCGATGCCCTTGGCCGCCAGTTCGTCCACTTCCTTGAGGAAGACGAAGGGGTCCAGCACCACACCGTTGCCGATCAGGCAGTTTTTGCCCTCGTGCAGGATGCCCGAGGGGATCAGGTGCAGGATGGTCTCCTTGCCCTGGACCTTGATGGTGTGGCCGGCGTTGTTGCCGCCCTGGAAACGCACGATCAGCCCGCTCTGCGCGCTGAGCATGTCCACAATCTTTCCCTTGCCCTCGTCGCCCCACTGGGCGCCGATAATGACCGTATTTGCCATATATCCACCTGCACTGCCCGCATGGTGCGGGCCAAGGCTGAAGTTTTGTCGTCCACACGCGAAAACCCCGTAGCCTGACGACTAAGGGGAACAACGTTGGCCGCAATGCCTTAGTTTTTTCTAGCCGCTAACAGCGGACAAGTCAAATGTCGGGGCCACCGGGGGAGAAAAATGGGTAAAATTTTATGAGATCCGCGTCCCGGCAGGGCCGGGGCCGCGAAAAAAGGGGGAAGGGACATCCCTGCCGGGATGCTCCTTCCCCCCTTTCATGACGCTGCCGGAGCAGCGGGACCGTTATTGGTAGGCGCCTTCACGCGTGCACTTGGAGGCATCGAACAGGGTGCCTTCCATGCGGTACTGTTCGAAGATGTAGGCGTTCTCCTTGTGTTCGCTCCAGCGCGCGCCGCCGCGGGCATGGGTGAGGATGCGCGGCCTGGGCAGGGCGGCCGGGTCACGCATCTCGAACTCGTCGGAGGTACCGACGCCCTGCAGGGCCAGGGTGGGCACGTCGGCGCTGGACATGAAGGCATCGCTGATGCGCAGCTCGCCGCGCTGATGGGGTTCCTTGACCATCAGGAGGGCGTGGGGACGGCCGGGAGCGTAGGGCGCGGTCTGGAAGACGGTGCCGTCGGGGAATTCCTTGCCGTCGTTGTAGGTACGCTCCACCATGGGGCTGTCGCTCTCGCCGTGGTCGGAGACCAGGATGATGCGCGTGTTGTCGTAGATGCCGGCTTCCTTGAGCTGGTCGAAGAAGATCATCAGGTAGCGCAGCAGGTGGCGCTCGGCGTAGTAGTGTTCGGGCAGCAGGCCGTCGACGAAGAAGAGCTGGCCCTCGGTGGCCGGATAGGGGTCGGCCACGATCTCGGGCTGGCCGTCCTTGAGGTCGGGGGCGTAGTGCCACATGTAGTGGGACAGCATGGTGTAGAAGACCTTGGCCGTGCTGCGCGGGGCATCGGTGGTGATGCCCGAGGTGAAGGCGAAGCGGAAGAAGGCGTCGCCCGCGCGGCAGGCGTCCATGCTGGCCACCAGGATGCCGTCGCCGGCGTCATGCCAGTTGCCGTCGTCGTAGATCTTCTGCTTGATGATGTTGGGCGAGGCCTGGAACAGGCCCAGCATGGCGAAGAAGCTGCTGAAGTCCCGCAGGCTGGTGCCCTGGTGGTACTTGAGCTGGAAGTCGTCCTTGACCTGGGGCACGGTGGTGACGTTCTCCACCTTGCCGAGGTGACGCTCATAGAAGTCCTGGTTGAAGAACTCCAGGCCGTTGAGCATGCAGACGTCGTAGCCGTGGGCCGCGAAGTTGCGGGGCATCACGGCAAAGGCGCTGTTGATGTTCTCTTCCAGGGTCACGTTGCGGCGGGCGTTGACGGCCGCCGGGCTGTAGGCGTGGCCGCCGTAGATGCTGGGCAGGCTCATGACCGTGGCGTCGGCCATGGAGATGGTGTCGGGGTACCAGACGAAGCCGTCCATGCCCTTGCGGAAGCCGTTGGTGAACCAGGGGTCGTCCAGCATCCGTTCGATATGGCCGCCGGTGAACATGTCCATGACGATGACGATGACGTTTTCGCCGTCCTTGGAATAGGACTGCATGTCAGCCACATAGGCGGGCGGGGTGAAGCTGGTCTTGGCCTGTTCGGGCTCTTCGGCGGTCAGGGCGTTCCAGGCCGTGAGGGCCACCAGGGAGAACACGGCGATGGAGAGCACGCGCGGCAGTTGCAGGCGCACCTTGGGGAAGGCGAACAGCAGGGCCGTCAGGCCCAGGGCCACCAGCACGGGCAGCAGGCCGTCCTTGAAGGTGCTCATGGGGCCGGTGAGGGCGGCCTCACGCAGGAAGCGGATGCCGTCCAGGGCGCCGAAGTGGCCGGGCAGCACGAAAAGGTTCACGAAGGCAAGGCTCAGGGCCCAGAAGGCCACGAAGGCCGGGATGGTCTTGGCCTTGGCCGGGAACCAGAGCCAGAGCACGAAGACCACGAAGAAGGTCAGCGAAAGGTAGCGCACCATGCCCAGCAGCACGTCCAGGGGACCGGCGGCGAAGAAGTTGGGGTCGCTGGCGTAGGACTGGAAGGGCACGTACAGGAAGATCAGGATGGCCAGACCGGCGCAGGACAGGCTGTAGACCGAGCGCATGGTGGCGGCCATGACGGTGTTCATGCCGCCCTGGGCAAAGCCGGGCTTGCGGAAACGGGGCAGGCGGATGGGCAGGCGCAGGTTCTGGAGCAGGAAGAAGACGTTGTTCATGGTCCAGAAGATGAGCAGGGCCGAGGCCGCGTTGTACAGCAGCGCCAGGAAGAAGAAGGCGATGATGATGGCCTGCAGGGTGTCCTTGCGCGTCAGGCCCGGGGTGGTCAGCGTGGCGATGATGTTGACCACGGTCATGACGATGGGCAGGGCGTTGACGCCCCAGAGCAGGCCGTCGGGCTGCGAAAGGTCGGGGATCATCAGGCAGGGCTGGCCCTGCAGCTGGGTGAGCCCCAGGATCATGTAGTACGCGCCGGTCAGGAAGGGGATCTGCAGGGCCACGCCGAAGGCCGAACGGACGGCCAGCAGCGGATGGTAGGCGTAGCGCTTGTAGAGGTTGTTGATGCGGCGCTGGCGCTCGGCCCCCTTGGATTCCTTGCGGATGCGGGCCAGCTGCGGGGCCATGATCATCTGGAGTTTCTTTTCCCGGGCCTGGGTGCCCACGGCCAGACGTCCCAGGGGGATGAAGGCCACGGCGCTGATGCAGGACAGGACGAGGATGCTCAGGCCGTAGTTGTGGGTGAACTGGAGGCTGCCGAGATAGATGGCCCGGTAGATGATCTCGATGGGCAGGATGAATATTTCATACAGAAGCGACATGGCGTTTCCTTGAAAGCATATCCGGCAAGGGCCGTGCTATTTCGTTTTGGTGGCGGCAGCTTCGGCCGCGTGTTCGGCGTCCATGCGGGCCAGGGTGTCCACGGTCCACTGGGCGATGGCTTCACCGCTCCGGCCCCAGCAGGCCACGGATTCCTCGCGGAAGGCGGCGATGGCGGAGGAAGGCGTCTTGAGGGCGCGTTCCACCACGGGCACGATGTTGTTGAAGTCCTCGGGCGAGACCACTTCGCCCAGACGGGCGGCCACGGTGTCTTCCCAGATGACGCCCAGGTCCGCCACCTCGTAGAGTTCGGGGTTGCGCACGGGGATGTCCAGGGTGATGACGGGCTTCTCGTAAAGGAAGGCGAAGTCGAAGCGCACGCAGGACTTGTCCGAGATCATGACGTCGGCCCGGCTCATGGAGGCGGTGGCGTCCATCTCGGTATCGAAGCTGACGTTGGGGTAGTCGCGCAGCATCTCGTGGATGGTGTCCAGCATCTCGGTCTCCACCTTGAGGGACTGGGGATGCGGGCGCAGGATCACGTCATAGCCGGCTTTGGCCAGATCCAGCAGGAAGTTGGGGCCGCAGATGTTGAGGCAGCCCTTGTTGCCCCACGAGGGCGCCACCAGCACCACGGGCGGGGTGCTCCGGCCTTCCTTCTTGCGGGCTTTGGCGGCCAGCTCGTCCAGATAGGGCAGGCCCAGGGAGACGCATTCCTTGGGCGGCAGGCCGCGCAGCTCTTCCACCTTGCGGATGCTGGGCAGCATGAAGTCGCCCACCATCAGGACGGCGTCGTAATGGTCCAGGGAGCCTTTCTGGTACATGGCGATGTCGCCCACGCCGTGGCAGATATGGGCCAGGTTGGTCACGCGGCGCGGACGCGGCATGGGGAAGCCGGGCGTGCCGATGTTGGGCGTGGTGGAGAGCATGATGTCGGCGCGGCGACCGGCGGCACGGGCAAAAGCCGCGGAACCCGTGCCGATGTAGCGCGAGTTCATGAGGTCGTTCTCGATGGTCAGGGCCGGGTCTTCCACATCCATGGTGATGTAGGAGAAGGGCACGCCGCGGCGCAGGAAGGCGTCGATGACGGGCTTGAAGGTGTAATAGTAGCTGCGGCCTTCGGAGAACATGAGGATGCGCTCGTGGTGCAGCTGCTTTTCGGGACGGCGCTCACCCTTGGCCCTGCCCATGATGGCGTAGACGATGTTCTTGACGAAATAGAGCACCGTACCCACTAGGCTGATGGCCAGGTAGACCAGCACGTTGCCCGTGCCGGGGTCGAGGTAGGCGTAGGAGGGCGCGGGGAACAGGGCTTCCAGCACCAGCCAGAGCCCCAGATAGGCGCCCACGGAAATCAGAAAACCGCGCTTCATGCCAGTTGTTCTCCGCGTTGCAGCAGTTTCAGGTTGCGGTCCATTTCCGCGATGCGGCCACGACCGTAGTCGATGCACTCGCGGTAGAAGCCCCACAGGCCCCAGATGTAATCCACGATGATCATGGCCTTGAGCAGGCGGGTGCGGTCCGCGCCGCCGGCTTCGATAAAGGCGTCCAGCAGGGGGCCGGAAAGACGGGTCTCGGTGACGAAGCTGGCGTAGTCCCAGTAGGGCGAGCAGAAGCAGGCGTACTCGAAGTCGATGAGCTTGATGTCGTCGCCCTTGCGCAGGATGTTCTCCAGCACGAAATCGCGATGGCAGAAGCGCTTTTCGTCGCTGTCCATCTCGCGGGCGAAATCGTAGAACAGGCTGCGCTCATGGTCGGCCAGCAGGTTGACGCCGCTCTGGCGTTCGTAGAGCTTGACCTCGGAAAGCACGGAGAGCACGGCGCTGGGGCCGTACTTTTCGCGGAAGCCTTCGGGCATGCGGATGTCATGCAGGCGGCGCATGATGTCCACCACCCCGCGCACCTCGAACCGGTCCAGGGTGTCGTGGTTCAGGATGCGGTAGCCTTCCAGAAAGTCCGTGGTCTTGATGCCGCCCGCGTAGAAGTGGCACTCGGGCGTGATGTCCAGATCCTTCACCATCTCCAGCATGGCCGCTTCCACGCTGCGGTCGATGATCTGGTCGGTGCCCTGGCCGGGGATGCGCAGCACAAGGCCCTTGCCGTCCAGCTGGATGTGATAGGTGTCGTTGGTCAGGCCCTTGAGCTTTTCGGCCATCTGGGTCTCGGAGCACTGGTCGGCCAGTTCGTCGGGCGTCAGCAGGCCCAGGGAAAGGGCGTCGCTCAGGCTGTCGATCTCGCAGAGCAGCATCTTCACCCGCGTGGCGTAGACGGGCACGCGGTCCAGGATGCGGATGACGGAGTCTTCCCAGTAGTCGTCCGGGCCGCTCCTGTCCAGTTCCTCGCGGATGAGGGCCGCGGCCTCCTCGGTCCAGTAGGAGACGCCGGACATGCAGTAGCCCGAGGGCGAATCCTTGCGCACGGAGACCACGCGGTCGTCGGCATCGGTGATCAGTTCCCATTCATGGCCCTGCTGGGTCTGCTGGCAGATGAACTGCGAGACCCCGGGACGCACCAGGGGCACCACCGGACGGCGGATGTAGGTGTCACCGTCGATGACCAGGCTGTCGCCCAAGCGGTGGGCCACCAGCTGGAGGGAGGAATAGTTGTTGGCCGTGGCATACTGCGCCGAGATGATGAGCTGAACGCCGTATTTGTCCACAAGATAGTTGAAGCATTCGTGCTTGTAACCGACCACCAGGGCGATGTCGGTGACGCCGTCGGCATGGAGCTGGCGGATGGTACGTTCCACCAGCGGATATCCGCCGATGTTGAGCAGGGGCTTGGGCTTCAGATAGGTGAAGGGGCGCAGACGCGTCCCGAAGCCGGCACAAAGAATGTTGGCACGCATGGGAACCACTCCTGTGCGTTGTGCAGGGATGTGACGGACATCCCCGATGCTGGTGAGGGGGACTGCGCTTGCGCAGGAAAACCTTATCCCCCGGGGTTCGCGATCCCGGATGCCGTATCCGGGGTGCGGAGGTTTCTCACGACACGCAAAAAAAGGCAAGGGCTGTCTGGCGGTTGTCGCCGGGCGGGGCAGGCCGAGAGGTGCGGAAGACGGCCCGGCCCATGCTGTACAAGGCGAAGCGTTAGTTTTTTGTGAGCGGGATGCAGCGCGGGAAGGGCCCGGCTCAGTCGTCCTTGCGGGAGGGGGCCGTATCTCCCGGCGCGGGGCGGAACGAAAGGACGCGGCAGCGGTGCGGCGCGGGAGCTTCCGCCTGGCCCTGCATCAGGTCGAAGTCGGGGGCCAGGGGCTGGGCCGCGGGGGCGGGGCCGTCTTCATGCGGCTGGGCCTGCTGTGCCCAATAATAGTTGAACAGCTGGTTCTTGTAGCGTTTGGCCTGGATCATGGAAAAGACCAGGACGGCCTCTTCCCAGCGCTGGGTCGGTTCGAAACGGCTGGCGATGGTGGCGTACTTGCTCCACAGCGACATGAGCGACGCCTCGTCGAGGGCGTCCAGCTGGCGGGCAAGGCGGGTGAGCAGTTTTTCCATGGTTTCCTCCGGCAGAAGCGCGTATATCGCGCCGTCGTTATGGCCCATTTGCGGGCCTGCGTCAAATCCGGCGCCCCTCCGGGCCGGGAAGGCGCCTGCCGGCGGGCCTTCCTCCCCCCCGGGGGACGCACTGGTGGAGAGGGGCGTTTTGTGCTACACCATTGCCGCGCCGCGAAGCGCTTTCACCTTTTTTGCTAGGCATACCTGGAGGCATCATGACGACCGACCTGAAGGCCATGTACAAGAAAGTCCACAAGGACGCTTTTCCCGAGACCATGACCATTTTGCTGGGTGACGAAAAGCTTGTGTACCACAAGCGCGTCTGGACCCTGGACAACGAGGAAAAAGGTCTGCGCTACGGCGAAAACCCCGACCAGCCCGCTGCCCTGTATGAACTGCGTGAAGGTGGCATCACCTGCGGCGGCCTGCGCTGGCGTGGCCCCGGTCAGGGCATCGTGTCGGCCATGACCGAAGCCCAGATGATCCAGGCCGGCAAGCATCCCGGCAAGACCAACCTCACCGACGTGGACAACGGCGCCAACATCCTGCAGTACCTCAGCGAGCGTCCCGCGGCCATCATCCTCAAGCACAACAACCCCTGCGGCGCTGCCTGGGACGACGGCGGCGTGGCCGCTGCCCTGGACAAGGCCTTCTGGTGCGACCGCATCGCCGCTTTCGGCGGCGCGGTGGTGGTCAACCGTCCCTTCACCCGCGAGGCCGCCGAGATGGTGGCCGCCAGCTACTTCGAAGTGGTGGCCGCTCCTGCCTATGAAGAAGGCGCCGTGGAGATCCTCAAGGGCCGCAAGAACCTGCGCATCATGGAACTGCCCGGCCTGGGCCGCCTGGACGAACTGACGCAGTCCGCCTTCCTGGACATCAAGAGCCTGGCCGACGGCGGCATCGTGGTGCAGAAATCTTTCGTGAACCGCATCCTCACCGATGCCGACTTCCTGCCCGCCGAAGCCACGGACAAGAACGGCGTCACCGTCACCGCCCGCAAGCCCAACGCCCAGGAAATGGCCGACCTGCGCTTTGCCTGGGCCGTGGAAGCCGGCGTGACCTCCAACTCGGTCATCTTTGCCCGCAACGGCGCCACCGTGGCCATCGGCACCGGTGAACAGGACCGCGTGGGCTGCGTGGAACTGGCCATCCACAAGGCCTACACCAAGTACGCCGATACCCTGGCCTTCCGCGAGCACAACCTCTCCTTCTACGAACTCAAGCAGAAGGCCGCCACCGACGCCGCCCTCAAGGCCGCTCTGGACGACATCCAGGCCCGTACCCAGGAAGCCCGCGGCGGTCTGCCCGGCACGGTGCTGATCTCCGACGGCTTCTTCCCCTTCCGTGACGGCGTGGACGCCGCCATGGCCCAGGGCGTCACCGCCATCGGCCAGCCCGGCGGCTCCATGCGTGACACCGAAGTCATCGCGGCCTGCAACGAAGCCAGCCCGCAGGTGGCCATGGTCTTCACCGGTCAGCGTTCCTTCAAGCACTAGTCTCCCGCAGGGCACGACACCGGCCGGTGTCGTGCCCTTTTTTCATACCCGCGGCCCTGCCGCCTTTCCGTCAGCCAAGGATGCCCGCCGTGTCTTCCCATCCCCGCACGCCCCGCGCAGGGGCCTCGTCCGCCCGTATCTGCATCTCCGCCCTGTCTGGGGGCGGCGGCAAGACCCTGCTCTCGCTGGGCCTGGCGCGGGCCTTTTCCCGGCAGGGGCTGGCCGTCCAGCCCTTCAAGAAAGGCCCGGACTATATCGACGCGGCCTGGCTCTCGCTGGCGGCCGGACGGCAGGCCAGCAATCTGGACCCCTATTTCCTGTCCCCCGCGCGTCTGCGGGCCCTGTTCCGTCATGTGATGGGGCGCAGCGGGGCCCGGCTGGCCCTGCTGGAAGGCAACCGCGGCCTCTTCGACGGCATGGACGTGCGCGGCTCCTGCGCCACGGCCGAACTGGCCCGCACGCTGGACTGCCCTGTGCTGCTCAGTCTGGATTGTACCAAGATGACCCGCACGGCCGCTGCCCTGGTGGCCGGGGTACGGAATTTCGAGCCCGGCCTGCGTCTGGCGGGCGTGGTGCTCAATCAGGTGGCCTCGGCCCGGCACGAAGGCATTTTGCGTGAGGCCATCACCACCTACACGGACGTGCCCGTGCTGGGGGCCATTCCCCGCCTGCGCGAGAACCCCCTGCCGGAACGGCACATGGGGCTCGCCTCGCTGTGCGGTGACGATCTGAGCCCGCAGGCCCAGGAGATATTGGAAAAACTGGCCGATGTGGTGCGCGACCATGTGGACATGGAGCGCGTGCTGGCCATTGCCGACGATCTGCCCGCTCTGCCCGAAGAGCCGGATTTCTGGGACGAGGCCGCCTGGGCCGGGGAGGGCGCTGTGGCCTCTTCCGGTCAAGGGCAGCCTGTGGTCTGCTCCGAGGCTCCGGCCCCCGCTGCCGGGGCTGGGACGTCCCCCCGGGCGGATGCCCCGCGCATCGGCTATGTGCGCGACCGGGCCCTGTGGTTCTATTATGAGGAGAACCTCGAAGCCCTGCGCCGGGCCGGTGCGGAGCTGGTACGCCTTTCCTTGCTGGATGACGCGGCGTGGCCGGAGCTGGACGGCCTGTATCTGGGCGGCGGTTTCCCCGAAGACTGGGCCCGGGAACTGTCCGCTTCGCCGCATCTGGCCCGGCTGGGTACACTGGCCGCCAGGGGCTTGCCCATCTACGCCGAATGCGGCGGCTTCATGGTCCTGGCTTCGGCTCTGGAGCGCGACGGACAGCGCTGGCCCATGAGCGGCATCTTTCCCGTGGAGACCCGCTTCTGCCCCAAGCCGCAGGGCCTGGGCTATGTGCGGGCCGACGTGGTGTTGCTCAATCCCTATTTCCCCCAGGGCTCTGTCCTGCGCGGACATGAGTTCCACTATTCCCTCTGCCACGAGCCTGCCGCCGTCAGCGGCCGTCTGGATCATGCCCTGCGCCTGCGCAAGGGCACGGGCATGGGCCGCGATGCCGAGGGCCACGGCCGGGATGGTCTGGTGAGCGGCCGGGTCTGGGCCGCCTATTGTCATATCTTTGCCCCGGCAGTGCCCGGATGGGCCCCCCGTTTCGTGGATCTGGCCCGTTGCTACCGCCAGGAACGGATGGGAGGATAGTATTTTTATGAGGGGGGAGAGGGACACCTTTTTGGAAAAAGGTTCTCCCTCTCCCCCCTCATGCTCCCCCCTTTCCCTTCCAAAAACTTTTATCAGGAGGCGTCGCAGGATATGGCGGGCCTGCTGATAGGGCTGCGGCGGGTACGATCAACGGATAGCGGCCTGTCTGGTGTCGATGAGATGGAAAAGGCAGCGTTCCCGGAATATTGGCTCCGGGAACGCTGCCTTTTTTACTGTGGGGGAACGGAGGATGCGGGAGGGGACACCTTTTTGCTGTGAGCAGTGGCCGGAGGCAGCCCGAAGAGCCTGCCCATGGTTGATGCAAGCGTCTTGCAAGAGCCGGCAGCAGAGGTATGGGGCTCTCCCCAGTGTGTCCTGTGCGTTCCTAAAAACGGTTCAGGATGAGCTTGTCCAGGGCCAGCTTGGGCACATAGTGCACCTGCTCGGCGTCACGCCAGTAGCCCAGGGCGCCGCTTTCGGGCACGTCGGCCACGCGGCGCACTTCCTTGGCCACGCCAAGGCCCAGGACCAGCGTGGGGCGCAAGTCGTCGGGAAGCTGGACCAGTTCGCTCACGCCGCTATGGTCGAACGAGGCGATCATGCAGCAGCCCCACTCACGGCTGGAGGCCGCCAGCTGGATGGTCTGGGCCGCGATGCCGGTATCCAGCCAGACCAGGTCGCCCGCGTTCTTGGGCATGCTCATGACGATGAAGCCCGTGGGGCGCTCACCGGGGAAGGGACCACCCCAGTCCTTGAGGGCCGCCGCCCATTTGGTCATGCCGAACAGACGCCGGCAGGTCTCGCCGGGACCCACGAGGCTGTAACGCAGTTGCTGGGCGTTACGGGCGCAGGGGGTCAGGCGGGCGCAGTCCACCAGCCATTCCAGATCCGCCATCTGCAGCGGACGCTCTTCTTCGAAACGGCGGCAGGTACGGGCCGCCAGTGCCAGTTGCTTGAAATCCATATGGGCTCCGCAGGTGAGAAGGGATCGCCGGGATCGCCCGGCGGGGAGGAGAAAAAAATAGCACCTGCCGGAGCACGCGTCTACCGTGGGCAGAGCGGCTGCGGCGAAGCGGAAGGCATGGTCGGGATGCGATGTGGCGGCACGGCCGGGAAATGCTGGCGGGCAGGGCGAACAGACCTGCAGTCACATAAATGGAGCTGGGGGAGAGGATTTGTCTGCGCAGGGCCGTAGGGGAGCCATCGTGCCGTCCGCAGCTCTCGGGCACGGCGCCATGCAGAGAACCTGTGCGTATGGCCTGCTGCGGGCGGTCAAAGACAAGAAAGGGGAGACGCCTGTGGGCGTCCCCCCTGAAAAATCATGGCGGCTTGGCCTAGCGGTGCTGGCTCGTGTGATCGAAGGCCAGGGCGTAGAGATGGTGGAAAAAGTCCACATACTCCACATGCACATGGTCCGGGGTCTTGATGCGCGCCGGGGCGAAATTGAGGATGGAGGTGATGCCCGCGTCCATCAGGTGCTGGGCCGCACGCTGGGCGCGTTCGGGCGGCGTGGTGATGATGCCGATCTCGATGTTCTGCTCGGCCACCATGGCCTTGAGGTCCTTGGTGCAGTGCACTTCCAGGCCGTGGACGATCTCACCGATCTTGAAGGGGTCGCAGTCGAAGATGCCCACGATGTTGAAGCCGCGGGCGCGGAATTCACCGTGGTTCAGGATGGCTTTGCCCAGGTTGCCGACGCCCACGAGCGCCATGCGCCATTCACGGTCGACCCCCAGGGAGGAGGTGATGGCCGCAATGAGGGAGGTTATGTGATAGCCCACGCCGCGGATGCCGAATTCGCCGAAGTAAGCCAGGTCCTTGCGGACCTGGGAGCCGTTGACCCCGCAGGCTTCGGCCAGGGGGTTGGAGGAGATGACTTCAACGCCGTCGCGCGCAAAATTTTCCAGCACCTGCACATAGGTGGCCAGGCGCTGGATCGTGGCGCGGGGGATGTGTTTGCTTTTGGGTTCCGTGGGCATAATCAATACCTGCTCAAGCTTGTGATGCTTTTGTGAAATTTAGTCTTTTCAATTTACTGGAAAAAAAAAGAATCCGCAAGCACCGGAAATACAACCTTTATTCCTTGCATGCCCGGGCTGGCGAAATGATATGCCAATATAATCAGTCTGCTGGCGGTGTGAATGGGGGAAAAGGAAAAAAGTTGGATTTTAGAAAATATTTTTAAAAGTTTAGGGATGTCCTTTTCAGCACCCGGGGTTGCGACCGGTCCGCAGGAAAAAAGACATTTTGTTACATTATGAAATAATTCCGTGAAGGGGCGAACAACCACGGCCTGCGCAGGACCAAAAAAAAAGGGGGGACCGAAGTCCCCCCGTTGCAGCATTACTGCCTGGACGGCCTACGCATAGGGGTTGGCGTACAGCAGGATGAAGCTGATAACCAGGGCGTAAATGGCCAGGGATTCGATGAAGGCGAAGGCCAGGATCATGGTACCGGTCACTTTGCCGCTCACGTCAGGGTTGCGGGCGATACCTTCGCAGGCGCCCTTCAGGCCCAGACCCATACCGATACCGCAACCGAAAGCGGCGATGCCGATGCCGAGAGCGGCGGCCAGGCAGGTGTAACCCAGGGAAGCGGAATCAAGCTGGTTGGCGGCGAAAGCCATGGAAGCCATACCCAGCAGGGCCACGGTGTTCAGGGCGATCATCAGAAGTTTGCGCATGTGACACTCCTTCAACAGTTTGTATAAGTTGGGTCGTTTCCGACCATTCCCCACATATTCGGGGCTGCCGCAAGGGCAGCGGGCTGATTAATGTTCCGGGGCCTCGATGGCGCCCTTGATGTAGAACATGGTCAGCATGAAGAACACAAAGGCCTGCATGGTCTTGCCCAGCAGGAACAGGGCGTAGATCGGGATGGTGCCCAGGATGGGAGCCATGATGAAGAAGAGCACCATAACGATTTCTTCACCGCGGATGTTACCGAAAAGACGGAGAGACAGAGAGACGGGACGCGACAGGTGCGACACGATCTCCAAGGGGAACATCAGCGGGATGAGGAACTTGGAGGGCCCGGTGAAGTGGTGCACGTAGTGCGCCTTCCAGCGGATGATGCCCAGGGCGTTGTAGAACACGAGCACGAACAGGGCCATGCTCACGGTGGTGTTCAGGTTGGCCGTGGGGGCGTCGAAGCCGGGGATCAGGCCCAGCAGGTTCATGCCGAAAATGTAGATGAACATACCGGCCAGCAGCGGCACGAAACGGCGGCCGGCCTCGCCCATCGTGTTGCAGATGAAGTTCTCGATGGTGTCGATGAGAGCTTCAAAGAAGTTCTGCATGCCTCCGGGCACCAGGGTCAGGCGACGGCGCACGAGATAGGCCACCACGAAGAGCACGGCCATACAGACCCAGGAGTAGAAGACATGTTTGAATTCCACCACCTGTCCGCCGATCGTGATCTGGTCCATGTTGCAGAACGTGGAGAGTAATACCGGATGCGGCAAACCACCAGCCATGAGACATGCCTCCTGCTCGGTTAAGGTGAAAAATCCGGCGCTAGCGCTTTCCGGCCGCGCGGCTTGCCCACGCGTAGGTAATGAGCGCCAATGCCGTGGCGGCGGCCAACCCTCCCAGCAGGGCCGTCAGCGGCGCCCCGCACACTGCAAGGGCCACATAGGTCACCACGGCCAGTACGGCCAGTCTGCCTCCCCAGCGCAAGAGCACCACGCGCAGGAACGCCGTACTGTATTCACCAAGGGGCTGCCGCAAGAAAAAGCGGGCCAATCCCCAAAAAGTCCAAGTAATCATTGCCGCGCCCACGCCAAACCAGAACAGGCCGGGCATGTGCGCATAACCGACGCCGCCCATCCCAAGGCAAATGCCGGTAAACAAAATCAAATTCCGCACCAGCGGCAGAATGACCGGATGACTTATACCCCGACGCCAGAGCCAGTTGTCAATATCTTTCAGCAAGGGTCCCAACATTATCCGTCATTGCGGTCGTGACCGCCGGTCTTCGTGCCTTCGCCCTCGGGGGCTTCCGGGCTGGTCGTGCCGGTGCGCAGCTGCGCCGTGGGGGCCCTGCCGCCGGTTTCCCGGCTGACGGCGGCGGTTTCCGCCGCACAGGCCCGGGCGATGCTGTCCGGGACGACCGTTTTTTTCTTCACCGTGACGCGCTCCGGCCTGTCGGCCAGGGCTTCGGCACGTTTTTGTTCTTCTTCGCGGGACATCTTGCGCAGCAGGCGCTGGGTATCCTCATAGACGTTCATGAAACCGGCGATGATCCCGATGACCAGGAAGACCAGCTTCAGCCAGGGACCCGTCTCCAGCCAGGCGTCGAGTCCGTAGCCTATGGCGAAACCCACCAGCGGGCCGCTCACCATATGCATGCCGATGGTGCCCGTGGTGGCAAGGGATTCCATGCCCTTGCTCTGCTGTTTGAAAATGTCCTTCAGTGACACGTTTTCTCCTGCCTTCGGCTGTGATGACGGGCGGGTGAGGATCGCAAAATCCTTTGGACCCCCTGAAGCCGTGTCAATGTACAAATTATCACAATGGCATCGCTGCGTCAATGCAATTTGTGGATTTGCACCGGCTCCCCGTCCGGAAGACCTTGTGAAGTGTTGCGCTATCTTATTGAAAAATAAATTGTTTTTTAACTATCTGACATATTTTATAAAAAGGATCGAAAACCCCGGAAGCGTCAAAAATCCGTACCGTGCGACACCGGCAAAAGCGGGCCGTCTCAGGCGCGACGCTGCCAGCAGCTCACGCTTTCCACGTGCGGGCTGTGGGGGAAGAGGTCCAGGGGCGTCACCTGCACCAGCTCATAATCGGCGGACAGCATCCGGGCATCGCGGGCCAGGGTGGCCGGGTTGCACGAGATGTAGACCAGGCGCTCCGGAGCCAGATGGAGCAGGGCCTCCAGCGCTTCCGGGGCCACACCGCCGCGCGGCGGGTCCAGCAGGGCATGATCCCAGTGCCCGGGGCCGTGCTTGCGGGCCAGGGCCGTCAGCAGGCGGGCGGCGTCCCCGGCCTCGTAGCGGCAATGGCCGAAGCCGAAACGGCGGGCATTGCGCTCCGCCAGGAGCACGGCGCGGCGGTCGTACTCCATGCCCAGCACCTCTTCAAAGTGTCCTGCGGCCAGCAGGCCAGGAGCCCCCGCACCGCAGTAGACATCCAGCAGACGGCGGGGCGTCACGCCCGCCTGGGGGGAGAGGAGCAGATCCACGGCCGTGGCGGCCAGCAATTCGGCGGCCCGGCTGTTGACCTGGAAAAAGGATGCGGGATCGATACCGAACCATCGGCCGCCCAGGGGGAGATACAGCGGCGCTCCGTCGTCCGGCAGGGCCTCGCCCCGGCGGTCGAGGCAGAGCACGCGCGTCTCTCCGGCCACCAGAGCGTCAGGGGTGGCACGTTCCTCATGGACGAAGGCCTGGATGTGCGGGAAGGCGTCCAGCAGTTCCCGGCCCATGCGGGCCACGGTACGGCGCTGTTCAGCCGTGCCCGGGCTGGTGACGCAGGTGAGCCACCAGCGGCGTCCCGGGGCATCGTCCGCGGCGGCCTGTGCCGGAGCGGGATCGGGCCAGCCGTAGCGCACCACCAGGAATCGCCAAAAACCGCAGTCTTCCGTAGCCGGGCGTTCCCGCCGGGGGCGGCGCCCGCGATTCTTTTCCGCCCGGGGCCGCAGACGGCCTTCCTCGGCGGCGCTGCGCGGCGGCACATAGGCGGGCAGGCCGCTGCGGGCGGCCAGATCGGCGCAGGCCGTGACCAGCTCCAGCCCCTCGCCGGGCGGCAGGGCGCAGCCGGGCACCGGCAGCACCCGCAGGCCGCCGCGCCGGCGCAGGCCCAGGCACAGGCCGCTGCCGTCGGCAGGGCCGAAGGCGAATTCCATCTTGTTGCGGAAGGCCCGCTGTTCCGGTGAGCCCAGAGCGGGCCGCAGGGGCAGGGCCGCATCACGGCCCAGACCGCCGATGCGCTCCAGGGCATCGCGTACCAGCTGGCCTTTCCAGCGCAGCTGGGCCGCATAGGGCAGGCGCTGCCAGGGGCAGCCGCCGCAATCCTCGCCGTGGGGACAGATGTCCGCCGCCAGGGCCACGTCCTCCAGCACCGCCGTACGCTGGGCCTCCCAGAAGCGTTTCTGGCGGCGGATGATGCGGGCCCGTACCGTCTGGCCGGGCAGGGAGCCCGCGACGAAAATGACAGGCCCGCCGTCCTCGGGGCGGTGCAGGCCGCGGCCGTCGTGGCTCAGGGCGTCGATGCGGCAAACGATCTCATCGGTCATGGCGGAACAGGGGGTTGGAGTGGCGGGGAACAGGCCGGAGAGGCCTGCGGCACGATGATCTTTCTTGTAGCGGCTTTGCCCCGGGCTGGCAATGCGCGGCAGGGCGGAGCAAAGGGGGACAGCCGTCCCCCTGCGGCGGGAAAAGCGCGTCCGGCGCGGAAAAAAAGCGGCGGAAGGCAAAAAAGCATTGCCTCCCGGCGCTTCCTGTGCTATGCAACGCAACTGGCCTACGCCTCTGTCTGGCCCCGACTACCGCGCGTCCCACCACAGGATGCGTGGCCTGTGGCGCGGCCAAGAACAAAAATCACTTGACTTTTCTTGTAGCATGAGGCAAACAGGCCTCTCTCTTTTCGGAGGTTTAAGAGCATGTACGCTATTATTGAAACGGGCGGCAAACAGTACCGCGTCGAAGAAGGTTCCAAGATCGTTGTGGAAAAGCTCGCTGGCGAAGCCGGCAGCGAAATCAAGCTGGACAAGGTGCTGATGCTTGGCGGCGCCGACGTGAAAGTGGGCGCTCCCTATGTGGAAAACGCTGCCGTGACCGCCGAAGTGGTGGAACAGGGCCGCGGCGCCAAGGTCATGGTGTTCAAGCGCTGGCGTCGTAACGACTCGCGCAAGCTGCGCGGTCATCGTCAGGACTGCACCACCATCCGCGTCAAAAGCATTAACGGCTAGCTTGACGGCGTGTCCCTGCGGGGACGCACGGCAATCTGCCTTGTAAGGAGTATACCATGGCTCATAAGAAAGCAGGCGGCTCTTCGCGTAACGGCCGCGACAGTGCGGGCCAAAGACGCGGCGTGAAGCGCTTTGGCGGCCAGAACGTGCTGGCTGGCAACATCATCGTGCGTCAGCTCGGCACCAAGATCTATCCCGGCACCAACGTGGGCATGGGCAGGGACTACACCCTGTTCGCCAAGGTTGACGGCGTGGTGCGTTTTGAAAAGTACATCCGCAAGCGTCGCGTGCTCACCCGCGTGCATGTGGAAGCCCCCGTTGCCGAATAACGGCGCGGCAAGGCGTGATTTTTGAAGGGAAGAGGCCGCAGGGCTTCTTCCCTTTTTTGCTTTTTTCAGGCCCCTGCGGCCTGCGGTACGCCCGCAAGGCGTCCCGAAGATCAGGGTGGTGACACCCGGGAGATTTTTCATGCGTTTTGTGGACGAAGCTACTATCCAGGTCCGGGCCGGCAAGGGCGGCCACGGCTGCGTGTCTTTCCGGCGTGAAAAGTTCGTGCCCCGCGGCGGGCCGGACGGCGGTGACGGCGGCAAGGGCGGTTCCGTCATCCTCAAGGCGGACAGCCGCCTGCTTTCCCTTTATGACTTCCGCCTCAAGCGCCAGTACGAGGCCCGCAACGGCCAGCCCGGCATGGGCAGCCAGTGCAACGGCCGCAAGGGCGATGACCTCATCCTGGGCCTGCCCGTGGGCACCCTGGTCTATGCCCGTGACGAGATGGGCGAGGAGTACCTGCTGGCCGACCTGCGCGAGCCCGACATGGAAGTGGTGGCCGCCCAGGGCGGTCGCGGCGGCATGGGCAACGAGCATTTCAAGACGTCCACCATGCGCGCCCCGCGTTTCGCCCAGCCCGGCGAGCCCGGCGAAGAACGCGAGCTGCGCCTGGAACTGAAGATCCTGGCCGACGCCGGCCTGCTGGGCCTGCCCAATGCGGGCAAGTCCACCTTCATCTCGCAGGTCTCGGCGGCGCGGCCCAAGATCGCTGCCTATCCCTTCACCACGCTGACGCCCAATCTGGGCGTCATGATCGACGAATACGATCCTGACCGCCGCATGGTCATCGCCGACATCCCCGGCCTCATCGAGGGCGCCCACGAAGGCCAGGGCCTGGGCCACCGCTTCCTCAAGCATGTGGAGCGCACCCGCTTCCTGGTGCACATCCTCAGCATCGAGGACGTGAGCGACGACAATCCCTGGGCCGGTTTCGAGCTCATCAACGAGGAGCTGCGCCGCTTCGACCCCGAACTGGCCGAACGTCGCCAGATCGAAGTGGTCAACAAGATCGACCTGGTGGACGAGGAGCGTCTGGAAGAGCTGCGGGCCCGCGCCCGCGCCGACGGCCGCGAGGTCTTCTTCATCTCGGCCCGTGACGGCATCGGCATCGAGGATCTGGTGGCCGCGCTCTGGAAGCTGCGCGACGAAGTGCAGGTGCACGAGCCCCTGCACCACTTCGTGGAAGCCGAGAACGTGGACGAAGAGGAATTCGAGGACATCGAAGTCATCTACACCCGCGAGTGATGCGTGCGGGGCAGGGATGCGGGACCGCCGCTTGGCAGGCCGCGTTCCTGCCCCGTTTTTCGTCACTCAGGAGGAGAAGCATGAAACATATCCTTCTGTCCTGCCTCCTGCTGCTGGCCCTGTGCGCCACCGCTCTGGCCGCCCCTGTGGAGAAGCAGACCTTCCGCGTGGTCGCCCCCGAGGGCTGGACCGTGACCGCCGTGCCGGACGTGACCGAAGGCGTGGTGCTGGTAGCCCCGGACAAATCCGTGAGCGTCACCATCGTCACCGCCGCCAGCGGGACCATGACGCCGGAACAGCTGGCGGCCGATTACGAGCAGAAGCTGCACGCCGCCCGTGTGGCGCAAAACGGCAACTATTACGGCCTCAAGGGCATGGCGGGCGATCTGCCGCTGGAGGTCTGCCTCTGGACCTTCGACGGCATGCACGGCGTGGCCAGCATCGTGGGCCGTACCGGCCATCCCGCCCTGCAGGGCATCGTGGACTCGCTGGAGTTCTACAAGTAGTCCCGTACCCCAGTGTTTTATGAGGGCGGGGGGACTTTGTTCTGCTGTCGCTGCCCGTAACGCCCGTATGGTAACGGGCACGGCCCTCCGGGCCGCCTTTCGGCCGCTCTGCAGAAAAGTCCCTCCGCCTTCATGTCTTCTCACCCCTTCAAAAATGTTGTCCGAATCCCTGTGAGGAAGACGGGAAACGGCAGGGCCCCCGGCCTTCTGTCTTCCGTGCTGCCTTCAGCAGCCATCGAACAGGGGGATGCATGGCTGCCTGTGCTCCCCTGTGCCGGGAAAAGTCTCGCAGGCTGTCGGCTAGGGAGCTCCTCCCGAAGAAAACGCGTCGCCAAGCGGCATGGGAGCCTTTCCCGGGGACTGCAGATGGCGGCCCTCCGGGACAGCGCCCGCTGGATGCAGGACACTGCGGATACCGGCAGCCGCTATAGGTGCCTTCTTCGCTGGCGCGGCCGCAGGGTGCTGGCTGTTTGTCGTGCTTTGGGCTATGGTCAGGCGGCGTCCGCCGGAGGCGGACAGGAATTTTTTAGAGCCCTTGTTAGGAGCGATCATGGAAAGACAGGCCGATTGGCGACAGGAAAAAGCACAGGCGCTGGCCCGTGCCCGTGTGGTGGTCATCAAGGTGGGCAGTGCGGTATTGACCGATGCCCAGGGGCTGAGCACGCCCGTGCTGGAAAGCCTGGCCCGTCAGATGGCCGCCCTGCGCACCGCGCCGGACGGACATGAACGCCGTCTGGTGCTGGTCTCTTCCGGGGCCGTGGCGGCCGGTCGCGCCGTCCTGCGCGCCCACGGCCACAGCGGCGAGACCTCCGGCCTGTCCGCCCGTCAGGCGGCTGCCGCCGTGGGACAGGGCCAGCTCATGCGCGCCTGGGACGAGGTCTTCCGGGCCTATGATTTCCCCACCTCGCAGGTGCTGCTCACCCGCGACGACCTGCGCGCCCGCCAGCGTTTCCTCAATGCCCGCAACACCTTCGCCGAGCTCATGGACTGGGGCGTGCTGCCCATCGTCAACGAAAATGACACGGTCTCGGTCAGCGAGCTGAAATTCGGCGACAACGACTGTCTGGCCAGCCTGCTGGTCAACCTCATCGGCGCCGACCTCTACATCAACCTGACCTCGGCCCCGGGCGTCTACGCGGCCAATCCGCAGGAAGTGCCCGACGCGGGCATCTTGGAATGCGTGGAGGACGTGGCGGGCCTCGATCTGGGGCGCATGTGCGGCGGCAAGACCAGCGTGGGCACCGGTGGCATGTACTCCAAGCTGCAGGCCGCGCGCCGCGCCGCCCAGCTGGGCGTGCCCACCCTCATCCTGCCCGGTCGCGAAACGGACGTGCTGGCGCGCGCCTTTGCCGGTGAGGCCGTGGGCACCTGGGTCCGTCCCGAGGAACACGCCATCCCGCGGCGCAAGTTCTGGCTGGCCTACCAGTCCGATCCGGCGGGCACGGTGCTGGTGGATGCCGGTGCGGCCGAGGCCCTGCTCAGCAAGGGCAGCAGCCTGCTGCCCGGCGGTGTGCGTCAGGTGCTGGGCAATTTCCAGAAGGGTGCGCTGGTGCGTGTGGCCCGTCTGGGCGAGAGCGACGGCCACGCCAGCTTGGGCGTGGGCCTGTCCAATTACAGCGCGGCGGACCTGCGCAAGATCATGGGCCTGCGGCGTCATGAGGTGGCCGCCATCCTGGGCGATGCCCACTATCCCGAGGTCATCCATCGCGACAACCTGCTCATGGATGCCGCCATCTAGGTAGCGGCGTTTGCCGGGCGGCAGGGCGTATCCGTAGGGCCTACAGCGCTGAAGAGCGGGGCTTGGCCCGACGGCGGGAGCCGGAGCGGCTTCCCTCCTTGGGCGGAGGAGCCCGGAAGACGGGCAGATCCTCAGGAGTTGGTGAGCGATGGTCATATTGATCGCAGGGGAGAGCCATACGGGAAAGACCCTGCTGGCGCAGAAGCTGCTGGAGGCATACCGCTATCCCTGCCTGTCGCTGGATCACCTGAAGATGGGGCTCATCAGGAGCGGCCAGTGCGCGCTGTCTCCTGAAAGCGATGATGCCGAGCTCACACGCTACCTGTGGCCCATCGTCAGGGAGATGATCAAGACATGCATAGAGAACCGCCAGAACATGATCATCGAGGGATGCTATATCCCCTTTGGCTGGGAAGATGATTTCCCGGACGAGTACAGAAAAGAAATCGCCTATGTCTGCCTCGTGTTCAGCGAGGGCTACATCAAAGAACGATATGCGGACATAGCCAGGTATGAAAGCGTGATCGAAAACAGGAAGGAAGCATGTCCTGCGCCTGAGAGCCTGCTTGAGGGAAATCGGCGCAATTTGCGGCAGTGCATCCTGCATTCCTATAAGTACATTCTGATGGACAAAGACTATGCCTTGGATATCGAAATGATACGGCGGCTCCTGCATACGGCAGCGCCCAAGGCCGATGCCGTTGCGGGATAATGAAGTCTTTTTTCCCGTGCGCTGCCCCAGCAGGCAGGGCATGGAGGCATCCTGCAATCCACTGCTCTCTGTCATCAAGGAGGGACCATGTCCGGAAAAACAACTGTCATGAAACCCGGTGCGGCCATCGCCGCCTGCTTCGGCAAATTCGCCCGCTGCTACGGTCGCAGCTGCCGGGCCGAGTTCATCTGGTTCCTGCTGTTCTTCCTAGTGCTGGGGGCGCTGGCCGTGTGGTTCACCTCGCCCATGATCGTGGGCATGCTCTGGGCCCTGCTGATGATCCCGCTCAGCTCCGTGGGCATCCGCCGTCTGCACGACCTGAACCTGCCCGGCGGCATCTGGACGGTCTGGCTGACCATCACCGTCATCCTGCCCATGTTCGGCCTTTCCAACTACATGAACAATGAAGGGCATTTGTCGGACTACATGCTCTATCTGCACTATGCCTGGCTGTTCGTCACCGGTACCTTGCTGCTTTTCCTCTGCTTCGCCAGCGGTCAGGAAGGCCCCAACAAGTACGGTCCGGCGCCGTGCGTGAAGGCCGCCGTCGCTGCGGACGAGGAAGAAACGGCCAAGGAAGACTAACCATCTTTTCCTCTTCGATTTACATGATGAAGCGGAGCCCTCGGGCTCCGCTTTTTTCATGGCGCACGGGGCGGCCCTAAAGAGGCCCCGCATCTTTGTGCGAGCTCCTCATATCCGCAATGGCCGGTCTGCCCCATGAGCGGCCATCCGTCATCTTGCGCATCGGCTTTTTTGCCTGTCATCAAAAAAGGCCCGCGGCCCGCCATCTGGCGGGACGTGGGCCTTGGTAAAGTGCGCTGGGGAGGGATGGGGGTACGGGGGAAGGGGACCGCTCTCGCGCGAGCAGAGGGGGCCCCTTCCCCCGTCCAGTTCGTTACGCGAAGTCGTAGCCGGCCTGCAGGGCCTTGGCGTTGACCGGGATCAGCTTGGCATAGTGGGCGCTGACCACGCGGTTGAGGGCTTCCTGCACGGCTTCCAGGGGCAGGGCGCCGGTGGCCTTGATCCAGGCGCCCAGGGCCACCATGTTGGCCAGTTTCACATTGCCCAGTTCGTGGGCGATGTCGTTGACCGGGATGTAGACCGTGCGGTGCTTGCCGTCCAGCAGGCCTTCGGAGATGAGCGAGGCGTTGACGATCTGCACGCCGTCGGGATGCAGCCGGGGCTGGAACTTGGCCAGCGAGGGCTCGTTGAGCACGATGATGGAGCGGGGCGTGTTGACCAGGGGCGAACCCACGGGATGCTCGTCCAGCACCACGGTGCAGTTGGCGGTACCGCCGCGCATCTCGGCGCCGTAGACCGGGATGAAGCTCACTTCGAGGCCGTGTTCCATACCGGCCTGGGCCAGCAGGTTGCCGATGAGCATGACGCCTTGGCCGCCGAAACCGGCGATGATGACGTCCTGATACTTAGCCATGCTGCACCTCGCTTTCGGCCGGGGCGGTCACGTCTTTGTACACGCCCAGAGGGAATACAGGGATCATGGCCTCGCTGATGCGCTTGTTGGCGCTGACGGGGTCCATATGCCAGTTGGTGGGGCAGCCGGAGAGCAGCTCCACGAAGCCGAAGCCCAGGCCCTGCAGCTGCACTTCGAAGGCCTTGCGCAGGGCCTTCTTGGCCGCGCGCACATGCTTGACGCTGTCCAGGGCGCAGCGTTCGGAATAGGCCACGCCCGAGAGCTGGGCCATGAGCTCGGCCATGCGGATGGGGCCGCCTTCGTGGCGAGCCATGTCGCGGCCGCGGGGGCTGGTGGTGGTCTTCTGGCCCAGCAGGGTGGTGGGGGCCATCTGGCCGCCGGTCATGCCGTAGACGGTGTTGTTGATGAAGATGCCGGTGATGAGCTCGCCGCGGTTGGCCGCGTGGATGGACTCGGCCAGACCGATGGCGCCCATGTCGCCGTCGCCCTGATAGGTGAAGACAACGCTTTCGGGGCGGGCACGGCGCACGCCGGTGGCCACGGCGCAGGCACGGCCGTGGGGGGCTTCGAGGCCGTCCACGTTGAAGTAGTCGTAAGTGAAGGTGGCGCAGCCCACGGAGGCCACCAGAATGGTCCTGTCGGCCACGCCCAGCTCGTGCAGCACCTCGCTCACCAGGCGGTGGGCGATGCCGTGGTGGCAGCCGGGGCAGTAGTGGGTCACGCGCTCGTTGAGCACGGGATTGGTGTCGAAGACCAGGGTCTCGCCATCCTGGGGCACAAGGGCCTGTTCAAGTTCGTGCGCGTGCATCTTAGTTCTCCTTGCAGGCCTGACGGATGGGATCTTCCAGGGCATCGGCGCCGATGAACAGGCCGGGCATGACGCCGTGCCAGTCCACCTTGGCGTTCTCGCCCATCAGGGACAGGCGCACGTCTTCCACCATCTGGCCGGTGTTCTGTTCGATAACCAGGAAGCGGCGGCCCGGAGCCAGGGCGCGCAGGGCGTCGGCCGGGAAGGGATAGAGCGTCTTGGGACGGAACAGGCCCGCCTTGAGGCCTTCTTCGCGCAGCTTGCGGATGGCGCTGCGGGCGATGCGGGCCATGGAGCCGAAGGCCACCACCACGAGTTCGGCGTCGTCGGTGTTCCAGCATTCGGCGCAGGCTTCGGCCTGCATGGCGGCGTACTTTTCCATGAGCAGGCGGTTGCGGGCGGCCAGGGCGCCTTCGGCCAGGTACACGGACTTGAGCAGACGGGGCTTGGCGCCGGGGCCGCGCTTGCCGTAGCCTTCCATGCGCCAGGGCGCGGCCAGTTCGGCCAGGGCCTCGGGGCTCAGGGCGTCGGCCGGGGGCTGACGGCGCACGGGCTCCTTGATCTGGGCCACGATGGCGTCACCCAGCAGCATGACCGGGTTGGCGTACTTGAAGGCCAGAGCGAAGGCGCGGAACATCATGTCGTAGCATTCCTGCGCGGTGGAGGGGGCCAGCACCAGGTTGCGGTGGTCGCCGTGACCGCCGCCCTTGACGGCCTGGAAGTAGTCGCCCTGCGAGGGGCCGATATCGCCCAGGCCCGGGCCGCCGCGTTCCATATTGACGATGACGGCCGGGATATGGCTGCCCGCCATGTAGGAGATGCCTTCCTGCATCAGTGAGATGCCGCAGCTGGACGAAGAGGTCATGGCCGGGATGCCGCAGGCGCCGGCGCCCAGCAGCATGTTGATGGCGGCCACTTCGCTTTCGGCCTGCACGAACTGGCCGCCGCATTCGGGCAGCCGGAGGGACATGGTCTCGGGGATCTCGTTCTGCGGCGTGATGGGATAGCCGAAATAGCAGCGGCAGCCGGCGTCCAGGGCGCCAAAGGCCACAGCTTCATTGCCCTTGATGAGAATGCGGTCGTGACTCATGCGGTCTTCTCCGTTTTTTTGGATTTGAAGACACGGATGGCCACGTCCGGGCACATGAGCGCACAGGAGGCGCAGCCCGTACAGCGGCCTTCGGTTTCCATCACCTCATAGCCCTGGCGGTTGAACCGTCCCGAGGGGCGAATGATGTGCGCCGGGCAGACCGCTACACACAGGCCGCAGCCTTTGCAGCGTTCTTCCAGAAAAACAATTCGCGACATGCTGTTCCCCTGATCGATACAGATTGCACATGGCGCGGCATCCTGCCACAGGGTGCCGCACCATGCGGTGTTGATACTTATCATGCCCCGAAGGGCCGGTTGCGGATGCGTCCGGCTCCGGCCGTACCGGAAAGCCGGGCAGCCGCAAAAAACGCCTACCGGATGAGCATGGCATCCCCGTAGGAGAAGAAGCGGTAGCCTTCCTTCACGGCCTCCTGATAGGCTTCCAGGATGCGTTTGCGGCCCGCGAAGGCCGAGACCAGCATCAGCAGGGAGGACTCGGGCAGGTGGAAATTGGTGATGATCCCGTCCACCACGCGGAAGGGACGGCCGGGGTAGAGGAAGATGTCCGTCCAGCCGGCAAAGGGCTGGGCACGGCCGCAGACCTGGGCCACGCCTTCCAGCGTGCGCACCGAGGTGGTGCCCACGGCGATGACGGGCCGGTGCCGGGCCTTGGCCTCGGCGATGGCGTTGGCCGTCTCTTCGGGCAGTTCCACGTATTCCCGGTGCATCTGGTGGTTGCGGATGTCTTCGCAGCGCACGGGGCTGAAGGTGCCGTAGCCCACATAGAGCGTCACTTCGGCCCACTGGAAGCCGCGCCGGCGCAGGGTCTCGCGCAGCTCGTCGGTAAAGTGCAGGCCCGCCGTGGGCGCGGCCACGGAACCGGTCTTCTCCTCGCGGGAGTAGATGGTCTGGTAACGGTTGAAATCTTCTTCGGCGTCGGAACGCTTGATGTAGGGCGGCAGGGGGATGTGCCCGGTGGCGGCAAAGGCGTCGGCCACGTCGCCCTTCCAGCACATGCGCACACGCCGGTGGCCGAAGGTGCCGCATTCAAGGATGGTCACGCTGATGCCCGCGCCGAAGTGCAGGGTCTCGCCTTCGCGCACGCTGCCCCCGGAACGGACCAGGCCGTTGACCTCGGCGCTCCAGGTGTCCTCACGGCCCTTGACGGGCGTGGCGGCGGCCCGTACCAGCGGCAGGGGCGTCAGCAGCAGGAATTCCACCTTGCCGCCGGTACTGCGGCTGCCCAGCAGGCGGGCCTGCAGCACGCGGGAGTTGTTGGCCACCAGCAGGGCGCCTTCGGGCAGGCAGTCCGGCAGGTCGCTGAACATGTGGTGCTCCAGGTCCAGGGCGCCGTTGCGGCGCATGGTCAGCAGGCGCGACGTGCCCCGCTGTTCCGGCGGATACTGGGCTATCTGCTCCTGGGGCAGCTCGTAGGTATAGTTTTGCAGCAGAAAATCATCTTCGGAAACGAAAACAGGCGGCATGGGTCTTTTCCTTCACTTCTCTTCGGGCCGCGTGGCGGCCGCAACATCTGCCGTCGGACAGGGCCGGGCGATGCCGTTTTCCATGCCCGCCCCGCAGGGGGAGGGGCAGCCGGGCAGCCGGAGAGACGCTTGTCAGTCCGTGCCGGAGAGGCTATCCTTTTCGGGCTGTCCGGCCTTCCGGACGACAGTTGAAGGAGTATAGCCAATGCGACGCCTACTTGTCACCTTGATCCTTGGGGTCTTCCTGGCCAGCGCCGCCGGTTGCGCGGACCTGGGCATCAGCAACCCCTTTGAATCCACGCCGACCGCCGCGAGCAGCCAGCTTTTGGGCATCAGTCTGCCTGCGGGCATGGAACTTTCCACGCAGCACTGCGCCCGCACCACCGGCAGCGACGGCCAGCCCCAGGGCATGGAGACCGCGTACGGTCAGGCCGACCGGATGCAGGTGGCGCAGAGCCTGTTCAACAACATGCAGGGGGCGGGCTGGAACGTGCGCATGAGCCTGCGCAAGGCCGACCGCATCATGCTGGCCTTTGAGAACGGCAACCGCCTTGCCGTGATCAATATCTATCCGCAGACGGTCTACAGCTGCGTGACAGAGATCTGGGTCTCGGAAAAGATGGCCGACGGTTCCTCCCTGAACCTCCTGCCCCTGCGCGGTGAAGGCAGCCAGAACAGCGGCGGTTTCGGCGGCTTTGGCGGCAGCTCCGACGGTGCTTCCGGCGGCGGCTTCGAGAGCAACGGGCCCGCCACGGGCGGCGGTTTCGAGACGCCCGACGGCGGCAGCACGCCGCCTCCGGTGGGCAACAGCGGGGGCTGGGGCTCCTCTTCGGGCGGCAGCAGCGGCAGCGGTCTGCAGGAGCGTCTGCTGTGAGCGCGTCGCCCTTCCACAACAGCCGCCGTTTCGAGGGCAAGCGTCTGCATCTGGGCGTGTGCGGCTCCATCGCCTGCTACAAGGCGCTGGATCTGCTGCGCGCCCTGCACGCCCTGGACATCCACGTTTCCGTCACCCTCACCGACGGCGCGCGCCGTTTCGTGACGCCCCTGCTTTTCGAGGCCCTGGGCGCCATGCCGGTCTATGGCCGCATGTTCGAGGGCGACGAGGTCTTCGATCATCTGGAGCCGGGCCAGCGGGCCCAGGCCATGCTGGTGGCCCCGGCCTCGGCCGACGCCCTGTCGCGTCTGGCGGCCGGAGCGGCGTCGGACATGCTCTCGGCGCAGGCGCTTGCCTTTGACGGGCCGCTGGTGGTGGCCCCGGCCATGAACCCGCGCATGTGGCGGCACCCGGCCACCCAGGACAATGTGGCCACCCTGCGGCGGCGCGGGGCCCGGGTCGTCGTGCCCGGCTGCGGCGGCACGGCCTGCGGCGATACCGGCCAGGGCCGTCTGGCCCCGGTGGAGGATCTTTTTCTGGCCGCCCTGCGTGCCCTTTCGCCGCAGGACATGGCGGGACAGCGCGTCATGCTGACCATGGGCCCCACCCGCGAAAAGTGGGACGGCGTGCGCTACTGGACCAATCCCAGCAGCGGCACCATGGGTGCGGCGCTGGCCACCTCCGCCTGGCTGCGCGGGGCCGAGGTCACGGCCGTGTGCGGGCCCGGCTGCCCCGACCTGCCCGCCGGGGTGGAGCGCATCGGCGTGGGCAGTGCCCGCGAGATGTTCGAGGCCGCGTCCGACTGCTGGCCCCGCATGGACATGGGCCTGTTCTGCGCCGCTGTGGCGGACTTTTCGCCCGAACCGCTGGGCCCGCAGAAGTTCAAGAAAGAAGGGCGGCAGGACGGCTTCAGCATCCGCTTCACGGCCAATCCCGACATCTTGCGGACCCTGTCGCACCAGCGGCGGGAAGGGCAGAAAGTGCTGGGCTTCGCGGCCGAGACCACGCCCGACATGGACAGCCTGCTGGAGCTGGCCCGCGGCAAGCGTGCCCGCAAGGACGCCGATCTGCTGGCGGGCAACCGCGTCAACAGCGGCGACAGCGGCTTCGGCGCGGCCACCAACAGCATGGCCGTGGTGGACCGTACCGGCCATGAAGAGATCTGGCCCAACCAGAGCAAGGCCGACGTGGCCTGGGATCTTTGTTCGTGGCTTTTGCGCCTGTAAACCCGCTGGCGGCCCCCTGGCAGGCACGCGGCCTCGACTGGCTGCTCATGCCCGAGGATCTGCCCCCGGAGCTCTCCCTGTGCGTCATGCCGGACGCCGTCCCGGCCGCGCCCGTGCGCCGTCCGCAGCCTGCGGCCCCGCGGGCGCCCCGTCCCGTGCGTCCTTTGCCTTCCCAGCTGCAGCAGGAAGGCCAGGGCAGTGCGTCCGCCGCACCGGCACAGGCCGTGAGGCAGGGCGGTGCCCCCGTGGCTTCTCCCGCTCCCGCAGCGCCCGCCCCGGAACAGCGGCGTCCGGCCCGTCCGCAAGCCGCGGAACAGGCCCCGGAGACCGCCGCACCGGTCAGGAGCTGGCGGCCCCTGCCGCCCCACGTCTGGCCCGCCGTCTGGCAGGAGCGCCTTTCGCGCACCCGGCAGGGACGAGTGGTCTGGACCTACTGGAACCTCGGCCCGGACCTTTGCGAAGCGCAGGCCCCGGGCAAGGCGCAGCGCAGCGCCTTTTTCCGCCGTCTCATGCAGGATCTGGCCTATCCGGCGGGCACCAGCACCTTCTGGCCCGCCTGTCTGCCCGATCCTGACGCCATGCCCGCCTCCCCGGCCCCGGCCGAGGGGGAGGACAGGCCCCGCTACCAGCCCAATGCCGACGTGTTCTGGTCCGGCGTGCAGGCCCTGCATGCCCGTGCCGTGGTGGTCATGGGCTCCGTGGCGGCCCGCGCCCTGGGGCTGCCCGCCGGGGTGCGCCCCCTCCAGCAGTTGCGGCATCGCGGCACGCTGGTCTGGGTGCTCTGGGACGTGGAATTCCTTCTTGATGAACCGCAGCGCTACGCGGCCATGCTGGCCTTTGTGCGCCGGGCGCTGCAACAGATCTCCAGACGCTGAAAACAACGCCATGTTCACTGCTATCGGACTGATGCTCACGGGCATCGCTCTGGGCTTTGCCCTGCGCTCTTTCCAGTGGCCCGAACTGCTGGGCCGCGCCATCTCTCCCACCATCATGCTCATGCTCTTCGCCCTCGGCGTGGCCGTGGGCGGCAACGAGACCCTGATGACCAACCTGCCCGTACTGGGCGGCAAGGCCCTGATCCTCACCGTGGCCTGTGTGGCGGGCAGCCTCATCTGCATCGTGGCCGTGCGCCGTTTCTTTCCCGATGCCGGGCCCCGGCGCCATGCGGCCGCTGGGGCCGACAGCGAGGACGCGGGCGCGGCCATGAGCGTGCGCCGTGACCGGGAAGACGGGGAGGGCCGGGCATGAGCGGGAGCCTGATGATCCTGGGCTGTTTCGTGCTGGGCGTGCTGCTGGCCTGGCTGGGCTGGATACCGGACTATTTTCTGGAGCACGACGGCACGCTCTACGTGCTCTATGTGCTGATGTTCCTGGTGGGCATCTCCATCGGGCACGACCGCCGTCTGGGAGAGATATTGCGCACCCTGCGGCCCCGGGTGCTGCTGCTGCCCCTGGCCACCACCGTGGGCACCTTTGCCGGGGCGGCCCTGGCCAGCATCACGCTGGCCTATTCCCTCAGCGAATGCCTGGCCGTGGGTTCCGGCTTTGCCTATTATTCCCTTTCGTCCATCTTCATCACCCAGTACAAGGGCGCGGAGCTGGGCACCGTGGCCCTGCTGGCCAACATCATGCGCGAGCTGGCCACATTGCTTTTCACGCCGCTCATGGTACGCTGGATCAGCCCGCTGGCCGCCATCTCGTGCGGCGGCGCCTCCACCATGGATTCCACCCTGCCGGTCATCACCCGCTTCGCGGGCAAGCAGTGGGTGTTCGTTTCCATCGTGCACGCCATGATCCTGGATTTCAGCGTGCCTTTCTGGGTGACTTTCTTCTGTACCCTGTAACGCAAGGAGCTGCGCCATGGCCCGTATGCGTGCCGTCAAACAGCAACTGAAAGATCTGCTTTCCGCGCCCGACTGGCGTGACCATCTGCCCGAACTGCGCTCCATGGGCCAGCCCGCCGTGGGGCCGCTCTTCTCCTTCCTGCTGCTGGAACCGCTCATGCGCCACAAGGCCGCCCTGGCCCTGGGGCAGGTGGTGGCCGGTCTGGAAGAGGGCAGCGCCGAAGACATGCACAACATCATGCGCCGTCTCATGTGGCACATGAACGAGGAGTCCGGCAACATCGGCTGGGGCATCCCCGAAGCCTTCGGCGAAGTGCTGGCTGCCTGTCCCCGCGCGGCCAAGGAGTTCCACCGGGTGCTCATCTCCTATGTCATCGACCTGGGCCGGGACGACAACTTCTGTGACCACGGTCCGCTGCGCCGCTCCTGCTTCTGGGCCATCGGCCGTCTGGCGCAGGCCCGGCAGGAACTGGCCGTCATCGCCCGGCCCTGGCTGCTCAAGGGGCTGGAGGACGAGGATATCCCCTGCCGCGGCATGGCCGCCTGGGCCCTTGCCCAGCTGCCCCGCGACTTCATGGATGCCCCGGCCCTGCGCCGTCTGGCCGAGGCGGGGCATGAGGATATCTGCGAAGTTTTCGACGGCGAGAAGGTGGTCGAGAAGACCGTTTCCGAGCTGGCCCGCGAGGCCCTAGGGTAGAGTGTTGCTGTGTTGAGGGGGAGAGGGGAACTTTTTTTCTTGGAAAAAGTTCCCCTCTCCCCCTCAAGCTCCCCCTTTCCCTTCAAAAAACGCTGCTATGGTCGCCGGACGGGAGCGTGGTCTCTCTGTCCGAGCCCTGTGTGATGGTCCCCCGGTGTCGCGGGGGACTTTTTTGTGTCTGGTGGACGGGAATCCGGTGAGGGAGGGGACAGGGACAGACGTCTTGTGGTGAAAAGGAAGGCCGGGAAACAGGCCGGTTGCGGGATGGTGGTTCCATCCTGACGCTGCCGGGCGCGTGGAGCGCATGAAAAAGGCCACCCATGGCGGGTGGCCTTTTGTGTTCATGAGGGGCCGGAGCAGGGCTGCCGCCCGCTCCGGGGGATTTTTTACAGGCCCTTTTCCTGCATCAGGCAGATAAGGTCGCAGACGCGGTTGGAATAGCCCCATTCGTTGTCGTACCAGGCCACGACCTTCACCAGATTGCCGTTCTGCACGGTGGTGTAGGGCGCTTCCAGGATGGAGGAATGCGGGTCGCCCTTGAAGTCCATGGAGACCAGGGGCAGGGTGTTATAGCCCAGGATGCCCTTGAGGTAGGTCTCGCTGGCGTCCTTGAGGGCGGCCAGCAGGGTCTCGGTATCGGTCTCCTTTTCCAGGATGCCGTTGAAGTCCACCACGGAGACCGTGGGGGTGGGCACGCGCAGGGAGTAGCCGGTGAATTTGCCGGCCAGTTCGGGGATGACCTTGGCCACGGCCTGGGCCGCACCGGTGGAGGTGGGGATGATGTTGCAAGCGGCGGCGCGGGCACGACGCGGGTCCTTGTGGGCCATGTCGAGGATGCGCTGGTCGTTGGTGTAGGAGTGGATGGTGGTCATGTTGCCCAGCTTGATGCCGAAGTTGCGCTGCAGCACCAGGGCCACGGGCGCCAGGCAGTTGGTGGTGCACGAGGCGTTGGACACGATGTGGTGCTTTTCGGGATCGTACTGGTCGTGGTTCACGCCCATGACGATGGTGATGTCTTCTTCCTTGGCCGGAGCGGTGATGATGACCTTTTTGGCGCCGTTGTCCATGTGCACGGACGCCTGGGAGGCCTTGCGGAAGATACCGGTGCTTTCCACCACCACGTCCACGTCATACTGGCCCCAGGCCAGCTGATGGGGATCGCGCTCGGCGAAGCAGTGGATGTTCCAGTCACCGACCTTCACTTCCTGACCGTCCACCTGGGCGTCCAGGAAGGCGCGGCCATAGACGGAGTCGTATTCCAGCAGCTGGAAGTTGGTGGTGGCGTCGAAGAGGTCGTTGATGGCCACCACTTCCACGCGATCAGCGTAGCTCTGGCGCAGGGCGCGGAACACCTGGCGGCCGATGCGGCCGAAACCATTGATACCGACACGAACTTTTTTCATTGTATTCACCTTTGCCCTTGCGGGCATACTGTCTTGATGGGGGCGGAGCGGCACGGCGGCGGGCAGGGCCCCTGATGCCGTCATGCCGGGGCGCATGCCGCCTGGCCCGGCGGATCGGGACGTGCGACAGGGCCGGCTAGTCTTCGTAGACCGAGTAGGCGTGTTTGGCCATCAGCTCGTAATTGTTGCGCAGGGCGTCATGCAGACGGGCATTTTCGATGGCCACGGCGGAGATGGCGGCCACGGCCATCATGAAGCTGTCTTCGTCGTCGGTGAACTCGCGCTCTTCGGAGGAGTAGACGCGGATCAGGCCGATGACCTTGCCGCCCACGCTCAGGGGAGCGGAAAGCACGGAGACCAGGCCCTCAGCCTTGGCGGATTCGGGATACTGGAAGCGGCCGTCAGAGGTGGCGTCCTTCAGGTGGATGGCCTTGCCGGACAGCACTTCGCTGTCCAGGCCACTGCGTTTCACTTCCACGGGGCCTTTGCGCATGTAGGTGGCGGAGAGGCCGTAAGCGGCGCTGGGCAGCAGGAAGTGCCCGGTGCTGTCCAGCAGGCGGATGGTGCAGGCCTTGCAGTTCATGGTCTGTGCCGTGTGCTCGCTGATCTTGTGCAGCACGTCCTTGGGATCAAGGCTGGCATTGATGGCCAGGGCCACATCACGCAGGGCGCGGAAATAATCCTGGGGCATGGAAGACCTCCTTTGGATGGGGTGACGCCTTCCCCGGCAGGCGTCGGTGATTGCCGTTGGCCGCCCCGGGCGCAGGCGCGTGACCGGGGATGACGGACGCGCGCGGGACGGCGGGGATGGGATAGTCGTCGGCCGGTCGCCCGGCAACGGGATATCCGGATGGGACATGCGGCGGGTTCCCGGCTGTGCCCCGGGAAAGGAGGTGGGAGGTCTCCTGTCCGGCATGCCTGTCCAGGCAGGCATGCCTCAGGCTCAGCTCTTGAACATGAAGCGCCGCATAGAAACATTAAGCACGATGCCCAGTAATGTGAAGTTCACCACTGTGGCACTGCCGCCGTAGCTGATGAAGGGCAGGGGGATGCCCACCACGGGCATGAGCCCGATGACCATGCCCATATTGATACATATCTGCCAGAAAAAGTAAAAGAAGACCCCCACGGCCAGCATGCTGCCGAAACGGTCCTTGGCCTGGACCACCGTGGAGAAGATGGACAGCAGGAACAGGCAGAACAGCGTCACCAGGGCCACGCAGCCCACAAAGCCCCATTCCTCGCCGAATACGGCCAGGGCAAAGTCCGAGTGGCGCTCGGGCAGGAAGTTGAGCTTGTTCATCATGCCTTCCATGTAGCCCTTGCCCCACAGCTCGCCGGAACCGATGGCGATGCGCGACTGCAGGATGTGGTAGCCCGCACCCAGGGGGTCGTCGCCGGGATTGAGGAAGGTGAGCACGCGCTGCTTCTGGTAATCGTGCATGAGCACGCACCACATGAGGGCGGCCACGCCGGGCACGGCCAGCAGGCAGGTGCCCAGCACATAGCGGCGCAGGCCGTGGAACAGGATCATGCCGCCCATGATGAGCAGCACCATCATGGCCGTGCCGAGGTCGGGCTGCTTGAGGATGAAGACCATGGGGACCAGTCCCACGGCCAGGACGGAAATGAAATTCTTCCAGCCCAGGGGCTGGCTGTCACGGGCCAGCAGGCGCGCCACCAGGATGAGCACGGCGATCTTGATGGGTTCCGAAGGCTGGATGGTGAACAGGCCGAAGGAGATCCAGCGCTTGGCGCCGTAAAAGGTGGAGCCCACCAGGGGCACCAGCATCAGCAGTATCAGGAAGACCAGATAGGCGGGCCAGGCCAGGTTGCGCAATTGCCGGTAGTCGAACAGCATGGCCAGCAGCATGCAGCCCAGACCGCACAGGCCCCAGACCAGCTGGCGCTGGTAGAAGCTCTCGAAGGCGAAGCCCGTTTCCACGCGGGTGCCGCTGGCGGAATAGAGGTTGGCCACGCCCGTGAAATAGAGCAGCAGCATGCAGGCCAGCAGTGCCCAGTTGATATAGCCGAGAAGGCGCTTGTCCATGGGGCGTTCCTGTTGTCGTCAGCGGCGACGGCGCTTGGGGGGATCGTTGCTGTCGTTGGTCATGCCCGGCAGGGGGCCTGATACGGTGCCCAGCATCCTGCCGGCGGGCTGGGGCGCTTCCGGCGCCCTGTAGCCGGGCGCGGCGGTATCCGGCCCGAAAAGATATTCGTAGACTTTTTTGGCCACGGGGCCGGCCACGCTGGAACCGCCGCCACCGTGTTCCACCATGACGATGACCACATAGGTCTTGCCGTTCTTGCTGCCCCAGGTGGCGATCCAGGCATGGTCGCGGTGCAGGTAGGCCAGCTCCGCGGTGCGCAGGCGGCGGTCGTTGGCGGTCATCTTCAGTTTGGTCACCTGGGCCGTACCGGTCTTGCCGCCCATGTCGGCATCGTGGCGGCCCACCACCTTGGCGGTGCCGCCCCCGGCCGTGCGGCGCATGGCCTGGACCACGAAGCGCAGATGGCCCAGCTCGGCGGGGATGCGGCCGCGCACCTCGCGGGGGGCATCTTCCAGCAGCTGGGGCTTGAGCAGGTCGCCGCCGTTGAGCATGGCCGACACATAGACGGCCATCTGGATGGGCGTGACCAGGGTGAAGCCCTGACCGATGGAGGTGTTGAACGTATCGCCGCGCACCCAGACCTGCTTGCGGTAGCGCTGCTTCCAGTCACGCGAGGGCACCAGGCCCGAACGCTCGTGGGGCAGATCCACCCCGGTGGGGCGGCCGAAGCCGCATTGCTTGGCAAAGGCCGAGATCTTGTCGATGCCCAGGCGCTCGGCCATGATGTAATAATACACGTCGCAGGAGTTGATGAGCGACTGTTCCAGTGTCTGGCTGCCGTGCCCGCCGCGCCGCCAGCAGCGGAAGATCTGGTTGCCCAGCTTGGTCTGGCCGCCGCAGAAGACGGTCTCGCGGGGATCCACGCCGTTCTCGAGGAAGAACACGGCCATGAGCAGCTTCCAGACCGATCCCGGCGGGTAGACGCTCTGGATGACGCGGTTCTGCAGGGGATAGCGCTTGCTGGTGCGCAGGGCTTCCCAGTCGCGACGGGAGATGCCCGCGGCGAACAAATTGTTGTCGTAGGCCGGGGAGGTCACCAGCGCGCGCAGCTTGCCGGTGTCCGGCTCCATGACCACCACGCAGCCCGCCTCGCCGGCAAGGGCGTCCCAGGCGGCCTGCTGCAGGTCGCGGTCCAGCGAAAGGGCCAGCTCCTGTCCGGCGCTGGGGGCCTCGCTCAGGCTCTTGGCCAGCATGCGCCCGTGGGCGTCCACTTCCATCTGGTACAGGCCCTTGTGGCCGCGCAGGCGCTTTTCCAGCTCCAGTTCCAGACCGGCCTTGCCCACCAGATCGCCCATGGCCAGATCGGGATCTTTCTCCATCTCGGCGCTGTTGGCTTCGGCCACATAGCCGAGCACGTGGGCGAAAAGGTCTTTTTCGGGATAGTAGCGGTTGGTACGGACCATGATCTCCAGGCCGGGCCAGTTGACCAGCTCGGCCTCGATGCGGGCCACCTGGCCGAAATCCAGGCCGGAGACCAGCGGCAGGGCCTCGAAGGGCTTGGTCTTGAAGCGGTCCTGGTTGTAGCGGTTCTGGAGCTGCTCCAGCGGCGTATCCGTCCACTGGCTGATCTGGGCCAGGGTGGCGGGGATGTCCGGGCAGTCCTCGCGGATGATGGCCAGGCCGTAGGCCGTGCGGTTGTCGGCCAGGATATTGCCGTGATCGTCGAAGATGCGGCCGCGCGGGGCGAAGATGCGCTCCGTGCGCAGGCGGTTCTTTTGGGCCTGTGTGGTCATCTCCGGCCCCAGATGGAGCTGGAGGTACCAGAAGCGGGTGACGAAGACGAAAAAGAAGATGCCCACCAGCACCTGCAGGAGCAGGATGCCGCTGCGCGGCGGCTGGTAGCGTTCGCTTTCCACCTGTATGGTCAGCCAGGAACGCCAGTTCTTGCGCTTGCGGCGGGGGGCCTCCGTCAGGGGAGAGGCCGGTTCCGGAGCGGCAGAGGGGAAGATACGCCTATTCTTCGTCATGCGAACATGCCAGGGGCCGCGTGGCCGTCAGAAGCAACCAGGCCACGGGCAGGTAAAGGGCCTGGATCAGGCTCCTGTCCAAAAATTCCTGCGGATCGAAATGCACGGCATAGAGCGGGGAGAACAGCCAGCCCAGGCCGAAGCAGGCCCCGCCCAGGCAGATGGAGAGCAGCAGCACGAGGAAGAAGTTCCCCAGGCCCAGCAGCCAGCGCAGCAGGCGGTAGATCAGGCAGACCAGCGCGTACCAGACGATGGTGGCCCCGAAGGGGCTGGTGCCGATGCCTTCCTGCAGCAGGACGAAGAGCGGCAGCAGCCAGCAAAGGTTTTTGTAGTCCCTTTCCTGCAACAGGATGACCAGCCCCACCACCAGGGCATCGAGGCAGGGGACGAGGCTTTGCACGCAGATGCCCAGGGCCACGAAGCACAGCCACCAGAAGATGTTGCGCACGGCCTGCATGGGCTAGCGCTCCCTTTTGGGGGGCCGGGGTGGGCCCACGAAGTCCGGGGCGGGCTCGCTGGGGCGCAGGGGCCGGTTGATGCCGCTGGGCTCCAGCAGCAGCACCTCTTCCAGACGGCGCACGTCCACCAGGGGCCGGGCCGTGACGGCCAGAAACTGGGTGGAGTCCGAGGGGGCCACGCTGTCCACGGTGGCCACGGGGATGCCCTTGGGATATTTGCCGTCCAGACCGGAGGTGATGAGGATCTCCCCGGCGGTCACCGGGGCGTCGCGTTCCACAAAGCCCACTTCCAGCGGCTGTTCCAGACCCTGTCCGCTCAGGATGCCGGCCGAGCGGCTCTGCTGGGCGAACACGGCGATGCGGCTGCCCGGGTCGGTGATGAGCAGGACCGTGGCGGCATGGGGGCTGGCCCGCAGCACGCGGCCCACAAGGCCCATGTTGGTGACGATGGGGGTGCCGGGGCGGGCGCCCGAGGTGTAGCCCCGGTTGATGGTGATGCTGTCCTGGATGGCGTTGGGGCCCATGCGTCCGGCCAGGATGCGGGCGCCCACGGGCTTCCAGGCGCTGTCCACGGGCAGCTGCACCAGCTCGCGCAGCCGGGCCAGTTCCGCCAGATCCTCGCCGTGGGAGACGATGCGGGCCTGCAGTTCGGCCACCTGGGCGCGCAGGCGCTCGTTCTCTTCGCGCACGCCCACCAGATCCACATAGCGCCGCCAGGCGTCCATGACGCTGCCCTTGACGGAATCGAAGGTGCCCAGCACCGTGCCGCTCATCTCCAGGCCGACGTTGGCGGCGATGTCATCGAGCGTGTGCGTGCGCTGGTTCCAGGAATACATGCCCAGAAACAGCACCAGAAGGCCGCCCGCCATGAGGAGAAAGCGTCGGAATGTCACAGTGGCACCCGTGAGAGCAGCAGGAAAAAAAAGGACGGCCGTGCCGGAAAAAGGCGACGGGCCGTCCTGCACTTGCAAAGATTTAGTCGATGCAGACGTCTTTGAGCACGTGGATGTTGTCCAGGGCCCGGCCCGTACCCATGACGACGGTGGACAGGGGGTCGTCCACCACGGTGATGGGCAGGGAGGTCTGCTCGCGCAGCAGCTGGTCGAGGCCCTTGAGCAGCGCGCCGCCGCCGGTCAGCACGATACCGCGGTCCACGATGTCGGCGGCCAGTTCCGGGGGCGTCTGTTCCAGGGCGATGCGCACGGCCTGCACGATGCTTTCCACCTGTTCGGAGATGGCTTTGCGCACTTCCTCGGAGGTGATGATGATGTTCTGCGGGATGCCCGTCACCAGGTCGCGGCCCTTGACCTCGATCTGCTGTTCGGGATCCATGGGATAGGCCGAGGCGATCTTGATCTTGATCTCTTCCGCCGAGGCTTCGCCGATGAGCATGTTATACTTGCGTTTGACATGCGTCATGATGGCTTCGTCCATCTTGTCGCCGCCCACGCGCACGGAGCGGGCATAGACGATGCCGGCCAGGGAGATGACGGCCACTTCCGTGGTACCGCCGCCGATGTCCACCACCATGTTGGAGGTAGGCTCCTGGATGGGCAGGTCGGCGCCGATGGCGGCGGCCATGGGCTCCTCGATGAGGTAGACCTCACGGGCACCGGCGGACTGGGCCGATTCCTTGACCGCACGCTTTTCCACCTGCGTGATGCCGGTGGGCACACAGACCATGATGCGGGGGCGAACCAGATGACGGGAATTGTGCACCTTGGTGATGAAGTGGCGCAGCATGGCCTCGGTCACCTCGAAGTCGGCGATGACGCCGTCCTTCATGGGACGGATGGCCTTGATGTTGCCGGGGGTCTTGCCCAGCATGCGCTTGGCGTCGGCGCCCACGGCCAGGACCACGGTGTTGCCGCGCGAATCTTTCTTGACCGCCACCACGGACGGTTCACGCAGGACGATGCCCTGACCCTTGACATAGACACAGGTGTTGGCCGTGCCCAGGTCGATGGCCAGGTCATTGGAGAACATTCCCAAGAAGAAATCCACAATTTTGGACATTACGCTAGCTTGCCTCGTTCTACTGGTATGCGTATGTTGCTGCCGGTCGTGCGGAGAAGGGAGGGCGGAACCTGTGGGGGATGCCGTAAGGCTCCGGGCCGGTTCCCGCGGGAACCATGGCCTTGAAGGCGAAAAGCGCACGGCAGCAGACAAAACTTGTTCGGCTAAAATGGGCTTGAAGTCAAGCTGTTGCGGACACAGTACAAATTTTTTCTCCTGTCCGCGGCCCTGAAAAATCCGCTAAAAAGGCGTGAATCATGCTGCTTTGGCATACCCTGGCCACCTATTTCCGGCGCAAATACGGCGTCCGGGTGCAAAAAATTCCACTGGATGCGGGCGCCACCTGCCCCAACCGGGACGGCACGCTCTCCGCGCGGGGCTGCATCTTCTGCAACGACAGCGGCTCCGGTTCCGGCATGGGCCTGCGCGGTCTCGGCCTGCGCGCCCAGTGGGACGCCTGGTACACCAAGTACACCACCACGGACAGCGACCGCCTGTTCATGGCCTATCTGCAATCCTTTTCCAATACCTACGGCCCGGCCTCCCGGCTGGCGCATCTGCTGGAACAGGTGGCGGCCCTGCCCGGCTGCCGGGGCATCGCCGTAGGCACGCGGCCGGACTGCCTGGACGGGGAAAAGCTGGCCCTGCTGGCCGGCTGCGGGCTGGACGAGGTCTGGCTGGAGCTGGGCCTCCAGACCTGCCGGGACGACACCCTGCGCCGTATCAACCGCGGCCACACGGCACGTCAGGCCGAAGAGGCCGTACGCGCCGCGCTGGATGCCGGGCTGCTGGTCTGCGGGCACCTCATGGCCGGGCTGCCCGGTGAGGACGAGAACGATTTCCTCGACGGTGTGGACTGGGCCGTCTCGCTGGGCATGCAGGGCCTCAAGCTGCACAACGTCTATGTGCCGCAGGGCACGGAACTGGCCCGGCAGTGGCGGGCGGGCGACTACCGTCCCCTTGCCCGGGACGAATATGTGGACATGCTGTGCGCCGCCCTGCCGCGCATCCCCTCCACCGTGGTCATGCAGCGCATCCAGGCCGACCCCGCGCCGGGCGAGCTGCTGGCCCCTGCCTGGGCCCTGGAAAAGCGCGGCATCATCACCGACCTGCGCCGTGCCCTGGCCGCCCGCGGCCTCTGGCAGGGCTGCCGCGCCGATGCCGCGGAGGCCCGGCCGGAGTGGTTCGGCGGGTAGGGGACAGGAACGTTTTTTTGAGGGGCTGGGAACTATGGTGCTGTGACCGCGGTCTCCGGGAAGGGGAAGGCGAACAGGCCGGGAGCGCCAGGCCATCGGGGAGATAGCATGCGGGGCAGGCCGCCCCGCAGGCAGGCAGGCAACGGGCCGTGCCCTTCCTTGCGAACGGGCGGGCTTTCTGGCATACTTTCTGCCTGCGGATTCCTGTGCGCGGGGCATCTGTTCCCCAAGGAGTATGACATGCAGCCAGAGCTTCTTCTTTTCGACATCGGCAATACCTGCATCAAGGTCGGTCTGGCCGACTCCCGGGGAGTGATGACCTCCTACAATCTGCGCACGGACCCCGCCCAGACCTCGGACAGTCTGGGCCTGACCCTGCTGGAGCTGCTGCGCCACGCCGGTGCCGAGCCCCGTTTCACGGCCTGTGTGGCCTCGTCGGTGGTGCCGGGTTTCGATCCCCTGTTGCGTGAAGCCGTCCAGCGCTATCTGGGCTGCCCCCTGTGGATGGTGCCGCAGGACATGCCCATCCCCCTGCAGAACCATTACGAGCGCCCGCAGGAAGTGGGCGCCGACCGCCTGGTGGGCGCCTATGAGGCGCGCCGTCTGCATCCCGGCCCGGAATCCCTCATCGTGGTGGACTTCGGCACGGCCGTCACCTTTGACTGCATCAGCGGCAATGCCTACCTCGGCGGCCTGATCTTTCCCGGCCCGCGCACGGCCATCTCGGCCCTGGCGCGCGAAACGGCCCAGCTGCCCCGCGTCAACCTGGACGTGGACGCCCTGGAGCCCGCGCCCGGCCGCAGCACGTCGGTGAGTATCCAGCACGGTCTGGTCTTCGGCTTCGCCTGCATGGTGGAAGGCCTGACGCAGCGCCTGAAAAAGGGCCTGCCCGGTGACTGCCTGGTGCTGGCCACGGGCGGCTTTGCCCCGTCCATCGCGCGCATCAGTCCCGACGTCTTCGATGCCGTGCTGCCCTCGCTCTTGCTGGAGGGCCTGCGCCGCCTGTATTACGAACGTCACCCCTATTGAGGGCCGTACCGGCCGTGCCGCCCCGTGCGGCAGTGGGCCCGGGCCTGCCGTCGCGCGCAGGGCCCGGAGGCCTCTCGTTGAGGAAGAAAGATTTTTGCGGCAGGGCTTCCCTGCCGCCGGACAATGGCCCCGCCACCGCCCGTGGGGGCGCAGCGGAGAAAACGACTCTTTCGCGCGGCGGAAGAATCAACCTTCAAAGGAGCGATTATGAGCAGCAGCATTGCGTCTGTGTATGCCCGCGAGATCCTGGATTCGCGCGGCAATCCGACCGTGGAAGTGGAAGTTTCTCTGGAGTCCGGCCACAGCGGCCGCGCGGCCGTGCCTTCCGGCGCCTCCACCGGCAGCCGTGAGGCCCTGGAACTGCGTGACGGCGGCAAGCGTTACGGCGGCAAGGGCGTGACCAAGGCCGTGGAGAACGTCAACAGCGAGATCGCTGACGCCCTGCTGGGCCTGGACGCCCTGCAGCAGGTGCAGCTGGACAACACCCTCATCGACCTGGACGGCACCGACAACAAGAGCCGTCTGGGCGCCAACGCCATGCTGGGCGTGTCCATGGCCTGCGCCCGTGCCGCCAGCGAATACCTGGGCCTGCCCCTGTACAAGTACCTGGGCGGCGTCAACGCCAAGGTGCTGCCCGCGCCCATGATGAACATCATCAACGGCGGCGCCCACGCCCCCAACAACCTGGACATCCAGGAATTCATGATCATGCCCCTGCGCGCCCAGAGCTTCCGTGATGCCCTGCGCATGGGTTCCGAGATCTTCCACGTGCTGAAAAAGCTGCTGGAAAAGGACGGCCACGTGACCAGCGTGGGCGACGAAGGCGGCTTTGCCCCCAACCTGAAGAACCACGACGAAGCTTTCAGCTACATCGTCAAGGCCATCGAAGAAGCCGGCTACATCCCCGGCAGCGAAGTGGCCCTGGCCATCGACGCCGCCGCTTCCGAATTCTATCAGGACGGCAAGTACGTGCTGAAGGGTGAGAACAAGACCTTCAACAATGCCGAAATGGCCCAGTGGCTGGCCGAGTTCACCAGCAAGTACCCCCTGATCTCCATCGAAGACGGCATGGCCGAAAGCGACTGGGACGGTTGGGGCATGCTGACCGCCAGCCTGGGCGAACGCACCCAGCTGGTGGGCGACGACGTGTTCGTGACCAACCCCTCCATCCTGGCTGAAGGCATCGCCGAAGGCGTGGCCAACTCCATCCTCATCAAGCTGAACCAGATCGGCACCGTGACCGAGACCCTGGACACCATCGAGATGGCCAAGGAAGCCGCCTACACCACGGTGGTCTCCCACCGTTCCGGCGAGACCGAAGACAGCTTCATCGCCGACCTGGCCGTGGGCGTCAACGCCGGCCAGATCAAGACCGGCTCCCTGTGCCGCTCCGAGCGCATGGCCAAGTACAACCAGCTGCTGCGCATCGAAGAAGAACTGGGCGACGGCGCCGAATTCTTCGGTCCCATGCTGGCGGAATACTACGCCCTGGACGAGAGCGAAGACTAATCCGGCGGACGCAGGCACGGCCTGCCGTCATCCGTATTCCCGAGGGGGCCGCAAGGCCCCCTTTTTTATGCGGCAGGGAGAGCTTGCCGGACAAAAGCGCCGCCTTCATCAAGAGAAGGCGGCGCATTGCATTTGGGGGAGGGGCGTCAGACGGAGCCCTTCTCCGTCGAAGGAGAGACCCTCCGGAGCATGTGGCTATTTCCGCTCCAGCTCGTGGGCATCCACGTAGGCGTCGAAGGTCTCCAGATCCATGGGCGGGGAAAAGAGATAGCCCTGTCCGTACTTGCAGTGCGAGGCAAGGAGTTTTTGCAGCTGGTCTTCGGTCTCCACGCCCTCGCAAAGGATCTCGATGCCGAGGCGGCGGGCCATGTCCACGAGCGAGGAAATGATGATCCAGACCGAGCGCTGCTTTTCCTGCCCGGGGGCCAGGAAGGCCCGGTCCAGCTTGATGGTGTCGAAGCCGAAGGAATGCAGCATGGCCATGGAGGAATAGCCCTTGCCGAAGTCGTCGAGGCTCAGGCCGATGCCCGCACGGCGCAAGGCATCAAGGGTGCGGATGAAGGCTTCTTCATCCAGCCAGGCCATGCTTTCCGTGACCTCCACATGCAGCAGGTGGGCGGGAACATCGTGGCGGGCCGCGATGCCGAGGACGGTCTCGACATAGTTGTCGTGGAAGAACAGGGCCTTGGACTGGTTGATGCTGATGGGGGGCACCTTTTTGCCTTCGTCCAGGCGGCGGCGTATCCAGGCGCAGACCGTATCCAGGACAAAGAGGTCCAGTTCGCGGATGAAGCCGTTCTGCTCGAACAGGGGGATGAATTCGTCGGGATAGACCATCTTCCCGTCCGGGCCCTGCCAGCGGATGAGGGCCTCGGCCCCGAGCAGTCTCCTGTCCGCAAGGCAGACCTGGGGCTGCATGAAGACGGTGAACTCCCCGTGTTCCAGGGCATTGACCATGCGGTTCTCGATGTCGTTGGCCTTGAGCTGCCGGGCCCCGATGAGCTCGTTGTAGATCAGGAACTGCGAGCGGTAGCCGCCGGAAGCGATACTGGCTTCCGCCGTTTCGGCATAGAGCAGATAACGGGAGGCGAAGCGCTCGGATTCGTTGACGTTTTTCCCTGTCCCCGACGTGGGCTGCGGCTCGTGTTCTTCCATGTCGGCGCCATGACGGATGACGTATACGCCGCAGGAGAAGCTCACCGGGCGCTGGTACAGCTTGCGGGCCATGTCCGCGACGCTGAACAGCTCTTCCATGCGCTGGGTGAAGGTGGTCTCGTCAGGGCATCTCCAGAGCAGGAGATATTGTCCCGAGCCGCTGTAGGCGGCCAGTTCCCCCTGGCGGCTGCGCAGGGCGAACTCGCGGTTGCAGAAGCGGATCAGGCTGTCCCCGGTGCGCAGGCCGCAGGCCCGGTTGATGAGCTTGAGCTTGCGGATGTTGATGGTGGACAGATAGTAACGCTGCGGGTCCTTTTGCAGGATCTTGGCCGCATCTATAAGGAACCTGGCCCGGTTGGGGCCCTGCGTCACGGGATCGGTGAGCGCCGCCGCGCGGAGATCGGCCAGACGCCGCCTGTTGTGGCGCATGACGAGGAGCATGATCAGGCCCAGCAGCAGGCCCAGGCCGCAGAGCGTCTCCACCAGGTTCCGGCGCAGGAAACGGCGGATGACGTCCAGCAGGGAATCCGGCGCGGCGGAAAGGAGCAGAGCGTCGATGGTGGCCGTGGTGGTGGAGGTGATGATCTTGTCCAGCACGGAAGTCACGAAGGGCGAGGCATGGGGCGAGATGCCCAGCGCCATGGGATACATGGCCCGGGTGGGGAGCAGCAGCCCGTCCTTGGGCGGATCGTCCTGGAGGGAGGCCGCAGGGTAGGGCCAGAGGTAAACGTCCACTTCCCCCTTCTCAAAAGCTTTGCGGCAGGCGTCGATATTGGGGAAGATCTTGGGGATGTCCTCGGGGTAGGCGCTCTGGTAGGCCAGCATCACGCTGCGCATCTCGCGGGTGAAGCCCACCGTGCAGGCCTGGCCGGGGATCTTTTGGGCGTGGAGCCGGCCCACCACCGTGATGGGCGCGTTATAGAAGGTCCTGCCCGAAAAGATGTTCTGGCTGCGCAGGAAGGAAAGCTTGGGATAGACGTCGGGCATGATGTCCGCCGTACCGTCGGCCAGCGCCTTGAGGCAGGCATCATAGGAGGGCTGGGGAAGGAATTCGAAACGGATGCCGCTCTGGCGTTCCAGCATCTTCAGGAAGGCATAGAGGAAATGGCCCCCGTGTTCGGGGTCCATCATATCCTGTTCGCGGCTGTAGGCCACGCGGATGGCGGGCTTGGTGGCCAGCCACCGGCATTCGGACCGGGTGAAGACCACGGGCACGTCCGAGGAGATGTTGAGATAACTGTCGTACAGGCGGGCCAGATAGGTGGGGTGGTTCAGCAGGATCTGGCGCATGGCCTCGTTGAGCGGGTCCATGATCGCACTGTCATCCTTGCGGGTGACGAAGAAAAAAGGGTCCGTGGAAATGGTGGCCACCACCTTGGTGCCCTTGCCCTGGAGGACGCCGTCCACATAGCCGTCGATGCGGCCTTCGGCCAGGGCCTGGGACATCTCGTTGCTTTCCTCGAAGAAGAACGACTCGAAGGAAAAACCGTTCTGGGCGGCAAAGCGCTTCATCACGTCATACTGGAGGGAGTCGGTGAAAAAGCCGATGCGCATGCCGTTGAAGGCTTCCAGATCCATGTAATGCATGTCGCTCATGCTGGAGACATGCAGACAGGTGTTCTCGTATCCGGCACGCAGTTTGGAAAAGCTGTAGAGCCGGGAACGCTCGGGCGTGAAGCTGATGCCGCAGGAAAGGTCGATGGTGCCGTCGTCCAGGCGCTGGGCCAGCTCGTCGAAGCGGATCTTGACCCACTTGTATTCCCATCCCGTATAGCGCGAGATGGCCGTGAGCAGGGCCACGGCATAGCCGGAAAGGTGTTCCCCTTCACCTTCGAAAACGCCGTGCTGGTCGAAATAGCCCACACGGATGATCTTGGATGCTTTATAATTGGCGGCGATGTCTTCGGGAGAGAAAAAATGGAAAGTCGTCCTGTTCAGGGGCAGGCTCGTTTCCGCCTGGACCGGGGTTTTCCCGGAGGCGGCGGCGAGAGCTCCCTGGGGAACGGGCAGGAGCAGGCAAAGCAGGAAAAGCAGCAAAGTTCGGAGCATGGTACGTTCTCACATCATGCCGCCGCATCGGAGACATGGCATTACGGCAGGGACTTCCCGGGGACGGGAAGGGCCGTTCAAAGTATGAATGTACAACGCATCATGCTCGGAGCGCAAGACGCTGCGGGGCCTATGGGTCAGGGATATCGCGGACTTGAGCTTGCCGCGCTCCCGGAGTATACTCCGCCCCTTCCACGCGCCGGCCCCGGCGCCAACGTCAGCCACGAGGTCGCCATGATCCTTATTGATGGAAAGCAGACTGCCCGCGACATCCGCGCGGAACTCAAGGCCCAGGTGGAGGCCGCTGTGTCGGCCGGCCGCCGCGCTCCCGGCCTGGCCGTGATCCTGGTGGGAGAAGATCCCGCATCGCAGGTCTACGTGCGCAACAAGGAACGTGCCTGCGCCGAGGCGGGCATCCTTTCCTTCCCCTACCGTCTGCCTGCCGATACCACGCAGGAGGCCCTGCTGGCCCTCATCGCCGAGCTCAACGGCCGTGACGACGTGGACGGCATCCTTCTGCAGCTGCCCCTGCCCAAACATCTTTCCGCCTCCGCCTGCCTGCTGGCCATCGACCCGGCCAAGGACGTGGACGGCTTCCATCCCGAGAACGTGGGGCGCCTTTCCCTCAACCTGTCCGGCATGGTCTCGTGCACGCCGGCGGGCGTCATCGAGCTGCTGCGCCGCTACAACCTGCCCACCCGCGGCAAGAAGGCCGTGGTGCTGGGCCGTTCGGACATCGTGGGCAAGCCCCTGGCCCTGCTGCTGGCCCGTCCCGGCGAATTCGGCGATGCCACGGTGACCCTGTGCCACTCCCGCACGCCCGATCTGGCGGCGGAATGCCGCAGCGCGGATTTCCTCTTCCTGGCCATCGGCCGCCCGCGCATGATCACGGGCGACATGGTCCGCGAAGGCGCGGTGATCATCGATGTGGGCATCAACCGTACGGACGACGGCCTGTGCGGCGACGCGGACTTCGAATCCGTGAGCAAGAAGGCCGCGGCCATCACGCCCGTGCCCGGCGGCGTGGGCCCCATGACCATCGCCATGCTGCTGAAGAACACCGTCCAGGCCTGGGAAGGCCGTGCGTAACGGCCCGCTCGCGGCATAAGCCTGACTTGTATTGGGGGAAGGAAGCATCCTGCGTCCTTCCCCTTTTTTCGTCCTGCCGGTCATCCCAGGCGGATGGGGCCTGTGCTGCTGTTGCTTCGATACCCGTGATGTCCGGCCGTCTGCGGAGGGCCCGTCTTCCCTGCTGCCGGTTTGTCCGCAAGGCCGAAGAGGGCGCTGCGGCGGGCAGGCGGAGGAAGCTCTGTGCCGCAGGGCGGGACATGCCGGATGGCCTGCGTACAGTGCGGCACAAGACAAGGAACGTACTCTGGCCGTGGTAGACACGGTCGCGTCCCCGAAAGGCGGGACGCCGGCAAATAAGAAGGAAGGAGACGCATCATGCGCGTGATGATGGCCCTGCTGCTGGGTCTGTATCTGGTCGTGCCCGCGCGGGCGGCCGACGGCGGGCCGGTCCTGCTCCTGCCGGGGCTGTCCGGCCCGACGGCGGAAGCGGCGCCGGGCTACCGCTGTGCCGATTTTCTGGAAGAGGCGGGACTCAGGCCGGAGGGGCTGGAATATCTTTTTTGCCGTCCTGCCACGGAACCGCGTACAGGACGCCGGACCCTCACGGCCCGCTATCGTGTGCCGGGGCCGCAGGCCGCCGCCGTGGAGACGGCCTTGCGGGAGCGCACCGGCATGGCCGCTCTGGAACGCCAGATGGGTATCTGGCAGCTGCCGGAAGGCGGGGAAGGTCGGTTCGTCCTGCGGCAAAGCACAGGGGAGGGCAGGCCCGGCGGACAAATGGCGGGCACGTTTTTTTCGGTCCAAGGGCTGCGGGACGGTCTTTCCGGGGATGGCGCCACCGGCAGCGAGGCCGGCACGCTCCCGTCTGCCGGGCGCTCTGTCCCTGCGGCACAGGATGACGGGATGGCCGGAGCTGCCGGAAGCGTCGGGAGCCCGGCCGCTGTACCGGGTGCCGCAGCTAAGGAGGGGACGGCGGCCCTTGCGGACAGCGCTCCAAAGAAGGGGCCGTCCTGCACGGTAAGCATGGGAGAGGTCCCGCAGCAGGGGACGTTCGCACCACAGCGGGAAGACTGGGGAAAAGTGTCCTGGTTCGCGGTGACGGTGCGTTTGGAGCTGCCCCGGTAGCTGGTGGCTCTGGGAGGCCTGTTGCAGGCGCGGGCCTGGATGGTCTTTGGCATGCCCTGCGGGAAGGATGGAGGGCACTGCACCTGGTACGGAACGCGAGTGGGGAGATATTTGCGCGGTCACGCGGGACTGGTTCGCTTTGGGGCTTCCCGCGCCACACAGGCACGTCCCTGTCTCTCTATCTATACGTGGCCAGGCCGTACAGGCCCAGAGACGGCACGTGATGCCGGAAAGGTATCGCAGAAAAGGTGGCCGTGCCTGTCGTGGTCGTGGCTGCTGGAAGGCCTGTCCCGTGCTGCCGGCGTCGGCAGACAGGGGCGGCAGCCTTTCGGCAAGAGGCTTACTTTTGCCGGGGCGGCATCTCGGCCTTGATTTGGCGCAGGAGCCGGCGCTGTTCCGGGGACCAGAGCAGGGGCTTCAGCTTGCGTGTCCAGGGCGAGGTCAGGCGGGCGAACATGCCCACCAGGACGGCCGAGAGCACGGTGCCTTCGCGCAGGCCCACGATGCTGCCCAGCACGGCAAGCCCGAGAAGGCACGAGGCCAGGACCAGCGAGCAGTCGAACAGGACCTTGATGTTGCCGAAGTTCTTGCGGGAACGTGCCGCGATGACGATGACCAGGCCTTCGCCGGGGATGACCGTGGCATTGCTCATGATCTCAAGACTGATGCCCGCGCCCAGCACGGCACTGCCCACGATGCACATGACGATCTGCCAGACATAGACGTCCGTGACCAGCGCGCCGGTGAGGTGCATCCAGAAGTCGATGAACACGCTGAAGATGAGCACGGCCGGGATCTGCAAGAGCTCCGCGATGCCCAGCCTGCGCTGGAGCAGGATGCGCTGGAGCAGCAGGAAGAGCAGGTTGCAGGCAAAGGTCGTGGTGCCCAGGGTCAGGCCAAAGATGGCGGCCAGGGTATAAGGCAGGGTCGTGATGGGGGTGGTGCCCAGGTGGGCCTGGGTGATCAGGGCGATGCCCAGGGCGTTGAAGAACAGCGAGACGGAAAGACAACCATACCGTTTGACGACATCCGAAGTTTTCACGATGGCCCCCTTGCACGCGGCATGTCCGGGAAATAGCGCGTCTCCTCCCCCCTGGGACGGCTGCCGGGAAGCTCCTGACCGGCGTGTGAGACACAGAGTAATCATTGCGGGGAAGACTGCAAGGAGGGGCGCTGCCACAGGGCCGGCCGGACAGGCGGGGACGGTCAGCGCTTGAGGACGACGTATTCTTTTTCTTCCCGTGTCCCTTTTTGCAAGTTGCACTGCGGACAGGAGAGTTCCAGGTTGGACAGATCCCATTCGTCGCCCCCGGCCGCGATGGGGACGATATGGTCCACATGGAAGTTCTTTTTACTGACCAAGGCGCCGCATTTCATGCAGATGCCGCCGTCGCGCACATAGACAACCTGGCGTACACGCGACCAGTCCGTGAGCATGAAGAAGTCCCGCAGGCAGCGGGGCCCGCAGAAGGTGTGGCGGTTGTCCAGGGTGCGCTGGCCGCACATGCGGCAGAGCATCCGTCCTTCCTCGTCCTTGCGGCGCGGGAAGCGCTCCTTGTTGCTGCGTCCGTGTCTGTCGCTCATGGCGTATCGTCCTGCTGTTTGCGGTGTAGCGTTGGCGTCTTGCCGAGGGCTGCCGGGCAGACGCCCGATTCTTCAAGGTTGCCATGACGGTGTTCCAGAATGTGGACACTGTGGGGGAAATTTTTCAAGGGTAGCCGGATCACCAAAAAAGAAAGCCATCCCGATGGATTGGGATGGCTTGGGGAAATTCTGCCGGCTGGGAAGTTAGTCGTTGCTAAGAGGATGTCCGGCATGTTTTTTGATTTTAAAAGGTGTGGTAATCTCGTCCCATGAAACAAACAGATTTTCGTGATG